>Ga0302326_10000330_pt1 | contig 135903 bp, 114 predicted proteins | sample Palsa_T0_3_FD_202264 | JGI IMG/M metagenome (GOLD analysis project Ga0302326, IMG submission 202264) | Peat permafrost microbial communities from Stordalen Mire near Abisko, Sweden - Palsa_T0_3 | ecosystem: Environmental > Terrestrial > Soil > Palsa > Peat permafrost | place: Sweden: Abisko... | reverse complement strand
TCTCGGTGGTGGACAATGTCTATGACGCCCCGAACATTGGTTACGGCGACTACGACAACGCGTTCATCTACACCGGATCGATGAGCATCAGCGCGTTTACGTCAGTCACCGGAAACGTGCTGTACAACGGGTCCAATGCCTCATCCTCCGCGAACTATGTGAACGGGAATTGGATGAGCCAGTCGGATTTTGATTCGGACTATGGCCTGGGAACAAACAAAGTCCAAGCCGTGGATTTCGGATCAACGTGGGAAATCGACGGGGCGGGATCAGATCTCCCCGTCGCCGGTAACTGAGCGGTCAAATGACGCCGGTTCCACGCTGGCCAGGGCCGTCTGATTTTGCAGCTCATTTGAAACCGCGACTTATGGGCAGGAGTGCCAAAAACGCTCCTGCCCATTTTCATTTTCCGCTTCTACGCTAAAGTCTGACCCGCGCATGGGAAAAATCCGCTCAAACCTCGCACCCCTGAAATACAAAACGCTTCGCGCTCTGCGCTTCCCACCCAGATCGTTGGCCGATGTCGCCGTCAAACGATGGGAAATCGCGCCCGGCGATCAGGAAGACGTTCAGCCCGTCCCTCTTCCCGAGGGTCATCTCCAGAAAATCGGCGGTGGCCCTTTCGGCGAATCACCGGATCAGTTGCGTGCCGCATTCACCGCGACGCACATGGTGCATGAACCGACCGAGGCATATCTGCTGCGCAATGTGACCTTGAATGGTCCTTTTTTTTATTCCGGCATGCACAAGGGAGACCTTTACGCGCCGAATCAGTTGCCGCCGCACGCCACGGAAGCGGAGGGGTTCGCCGATCTGCCTCATTGCGTTCTTTCCGGCACCTATGCCGGGGCGAAGTGGTACGGACACTTTCTCCATGACGATCTTCCGCTGCAAATGGCTGCCATTTCGCTGGGACATCCAGTCCTCAACGCCCGCCGAATTTATTCCCACGAACCCGGCTGGCGCGCGGCCGTTGGAATTGCCCTCCCCGACCGATATCACCGTTTCTTCGCCCGCGAGATGATCGTCATTTCCGACTATTCACAAAACCGTTACAAACAGCAGCGCCTGCGGATGATGCGGCAGAAGCTGGCCGATCGGCCCAAAACTGCCCATCGGCGCGTTTATATTCGCCGCGGCGCCGGTGGCAACAAGCGCATCCTCATCAATGAAGAGGAAGTCCTTTCACTTTTGCAGCGGCAACTGGGCTTCTCCGTTTTCGATCCGGATGGCCTGAGTGTCGCGCAGATTATTGATGAGTGCAACGGCGCGGAATTTTTCGTCTCCGTCGAAGGTTCACACGCCAATCCCCCCCTCTTCACCGCCGCTGAGGGAGCCAAAGCGGTCCTACTGCTGCCGCCCTTTCGCGTAAGCGACAACATGCCCAGGATATTCCGCACCGCGGGAATTCGCTGTGGAATGTTCGTCGGCGATCCGCACGGCAACGGACACGACGAATTTACCGTCAACCCGCAGGAACTGGCCCGATTCATCGAAACGTTGGTGCAATGAAAACGATGCGCGCGAATATCCAGCCCTTGGCGATTGCCACCCTTCTCCCTTGCTCCAGGTCTTGGTACATTGAGCAAAATCATCGGCGACTTTCGACGGGAATAATCCAAATGGGAAATCTTGAGTTATGAATCAGCTTCTCCTTGTGATGCCGACCCTCAGGGCGCGGTTCGAGGCTGACGGAACCCTGACGACAACCCGCAAATTCCTGGATGGAATGCAGAAGTACGTCGAGCTCTGGCCCGGTCCAATCCGATTGTTGATGCAGCAAACCCCTGATTCCGATTCAAATCTGGACCATGTAACCGTCCGAATACAGGACCTCCCCTTCAACGTCGTTCAGACAAGCTTCTCCGATGCCCAGGCCCTCCGAAGGGAATTCGCCGCCGCCGGCGTTTTACTGGCTTCGCTCGACCACGAGCAGGTATTGGTGTCATCCCTGTGCGCGGAGGTGGGCGCCCCATGCGTCTATGTCAGCGAATACTCGCTGCGCACTCGTTACCAGATCATTGACACCTCCACTCATAACCCGCTGCTGCGCTGGCGACGACGATTGTGGGCCAGCAGATTGGAAGGACGCCAGCGAAAGGCAGTCAAGCGGGCGTCGGGCATACAGTGCAACGGAACCCCAACGTTCGATGCTTACAAGCCACTGAATCCATCGCCTCATCTTTACTTTGACACCCGGGTTTCGCCCGGTCTGATCGTCTCACCCGAGCTGATGCGCGATCGCCTGGCGCGGATGATGGCTGGCGGCCCCATCAAGCTGGCGTTCTCCGGCCGGCTCGCGAAGATGAAGGGCGCGGATCACCTCGTGAAGATTGCCCTCGCGCTTCGGGCCATGGGTGTTGACTTCAGACTCGACATTTTCGGAAACGGCGAATGCGCCTCTGACATGAAGCGGGAGATCGCGTCCAATAATTTAGGCGATCGCGTTTTTATGCGGGGGGTGCTTCGATTCGCCGAGGAGCTGATGCCCGAGATGAGCGCCAACGTCGATCTGGCAATCTTGCCCCATCCCCAGGGCGACCCCTCCTGCACTTACCTGGAAACGCTCTCCGCCGGCGTCCCAATCGCAGGATATGCCAACGAGGCGTGGACAGGGGTCCAGAGGACGGCGAAAGCCGAGATCGGCGTCTCCACAAAATTGGGCGACCCCCAACCCCTGGCAGCAGCGATAGCAGAACTGGCGCGCGACCGCGCACGTGTAGCGCGCATGTCCGAAGCGGGACGCCTCTTCGCCCTTGGGCACACGTTCGATGACACATTCAAGCGAAGGATCGATCATCTCCTGGCGGTCCGTTCCACATTTTTCCAAACTAACTCCCACGTTTAGCCGCCTCGCTTGCGAGGCGCGTCCCTCCCACTCGCAACTCGCAACTCCCCAACGCATCCGCTAATCTCCCCCCATGCCCCCCGGCACTGCCCCGCGCGTCTGCATCGTCTGCCAAAACGCCTCCTACCGCTTCGGCGGCGAGGCCAGCCTCCCCTGGCTCTGCTTCAAATATCTCCGTCAGCGAAATGCCGATGTCTATCTCGTCGCCCACGAGCGCACCCGCGCCGAACTCCTCGAGGGTTTCCCCGCCGATCACGACCGCCTCTTCTTCTCCCCCGACACCGCCCTCGAGCGATCCCTCTGGCGAGCCGGCAAATTCCTCCCCGGCAAAATCGACGAGCAGACCCTCACCGTCCTTCGCCAGGTTCAAAATCAGAAATATCAGCGCCGAATCGTCCGCCGCCTCATCGCCGAAAAACAAATCCAGCTCGTCCACGAGATCAACCCCGTCTCCCCCAAGATGGTCAGCCTCATGCACGACCTCGGCGTGCCGGTGCTCATCGGCCCCCTCGCCGGCGGCATGACCTATCCCCCCGCCTTCAGCCACATGGATTCCCTCGCCGGTCGAATGGTCGAATCCTCCGTGCGCGGTCTCTCCAACTTTTCCAATTGGCTCATCCCCGGGAAACGCCGCGCCGCCGGTTTGATCGTCGCCAACGACCGCGCCAAATCCGCTCTTCCCCCGAAAATCACCGGCAAAATCTTCCACATCCCCGATGTCGGCGTCGATCTCCAGGTCTGGAACGACCGCGCAAGAATCGAATCGCGCGACGACAACGAAATCCGATTCATCTACCTCGGCCGCATCCTGGAACTGAAAGGCCTGCAGTTCCTGATCCCCGCATTCAAAACCATCGCGCAGCAGGAACCGCGCGCAATGCTCTACATCCTCGGGGACGGCCCCTATCGCCAGGCCCTCCAGGATCTGACGCATCGCGAAAACCTCCAGGATCGCGTCAAATTCGTCGGCTGGGTCGCCGCCGACGAGGGCGTCCGCCGCCTCCGCGCCGCTGATGTCTTCGTCTTCCCCAGCCTCCGCGAAGTCGGCGGCATCGTCCTCCTCGAAGCCATGGCTGTTGGACTCCCCATCATCACCACCAACTGGGGCGGTCCCGCGATCCACGTCACCGACGCCACCGGCATCCGCGTCGAGCCCGCCTCCGAGGCAGCTTTCATCTCGGGTCTGCGCGACGCAATGCTCAAACTCGCGACCTCCCCCACCCTGAGACAAAAAATGGGGGAAGCCGGCATCCATCGAGTCCGCGGAAATCTCTATGACTGGAACGAAAAAACCGACCGCTTCCTGGAAATCTATCGCGAACTGCTCGAACCGATAGGCGCGGACCCACGAATCACCCCTCCACCGATTTCCGCCCCCGCGCGAAATACGCAACCATAAACTCCACGAACAGCACTCCCACGATCGCCGGTCCCGGCGCGATAAACGGCCAGCGCCAGGTCACGCCGATCCCGATCAGCGTGGCCGCCAGATTCGCCGCGATCGCCACCACCATCACCGTTCGGATATTTCTGCTCACCGCCAGACCCGCGGCCCCCGGCAGAACCAGCAGCGCCGGCACCAGCAGATTCCCCGCCAGCCGCATCCCCGCGATGATGACCATCGCCACCAGCATGATCAGCAGGTAATGGATCAGCCCCACAGGCACGCCGCTGACTTCCGCCAGCATCGGATCAAAACAATAAAGCACGATCTGCCGGCGCAATCCGAGCACGATCAGCACGATCCCGCCCGACAGTCCCGCCGCCAGCGCCGTCGCCGCCGGCGTCATTCGCGTCACGCTGCCCAGCAGATAATCCTCCCACCCCGCCGTCCCGCCCCGCCCCAAATGATTGTGCAGCGAAAACGCGATGAATCCCCACGCCAGCGCCGCCGCCACAAAAATCCCGACGGCTGCATCCCCACTCACCGCCCGCCTCCGGCTGATCCACCCCACCGCCACCGCCGTCGCCAGCGCGAATCCTGCCCCGATCATGAAAATCGCCGGCCCGTTGTTCAGCGATGGAAACGCAATCGCCAGCAGCACCGCCGTCCCAATTCCCCCGAAACCCGCGTGCGCGATCCCATCCCCGAGATACGCCCACCGCCGCAGCACCACGAACACCGACAGCACCGCCCCCGCCACCCCCACCGACGCCGACGCCGCCCCCACCCGAAAGCTTTCGATCACCGAATCCGAAAATGCCAGGCCGGAAATTCCCGCGATCATTTCGTCCTCGCCATGCGCGCGGCATCAACGAACGCGCCGTCCACCAGCATCGGCACGCAGTCGCTGCAATCCAGCTCCGTCGCAAACCGCACATCATCCGCATATCCGCGCTCGATCACCTCCGCGCTGGAAGCCGATTCCTCCACCAGTTTCCGCAGATCGGGCCGCAAAGCCCCAAACGACGCCGCGGCCGCCCGCGCCTCGGGCGAATGATCCCCCGGCAGAAGCTCTATGATCGCTCCAGCCCCCAGCCAATCCTCCACCGATGGGCGCAGCGTGCCGTCCTCCCACCGCTCGCCGCAGGGAATCACCGCGATCGTCCCGCCAAGATTTTTCGCATACTCCGCCACCGCCCGCCGATTGCGAAAACACCCCGCCAGCGTCGCCTTCGCGCCGCTCCGGCGCGACACCGCCCCGCCATTTTGCGATGGAAGCACCAGCCGGCTTCCTACCGGAAGTTCCAGCATCCCTCGCGGAGAAAGCGAAAACTTGTCCGCCCCCCGCTTCCCCACAAGCCGGGCGTTTTTCTCCTCGGCAAATTCAGCCGCCGATGGATCATCCGATGCGTACGGAAAAATCACCGCCCCGCGCGACACCGCCGCATCCACCGTCGTCGAAAACGACAGCACGTCAACGATAATAATCACATCGCTGCCGGGCCCGATCGCCTCCAGGCCCTTCTCGCCCCACTCACAGCGGACATCGAAACAGTGTTGGTCGTAATACATGCCTCACACCGCCCTCATCGCCCGCAGCTCCGTCACATCGGTCCCGAACATTTCCCGCGCCAGTTCGCTCGGCATGTTCTGCGGAACATCGTGATAATGCAGCGTCACGTTCAGACACGCCAGCCGATCGCACACCGCCGCCACCGTCCGCAGATCGTGGCTCACCAGAATCACCGTCAGCGACAGAGTCTGTTTCAAATCCCCGAGAAATTCGATAAACCGATCCTGCCCCGCGCGGTCGATCCCCGTCGTCGGTTCATCCAGCAGCAGAATATGCGGCCGCGCCGCCAGCGCCCGCGCGATATAAACCCGCTGAAGCTCCCCACCCGACAGCGACCCAATCGGCGTCGTCGCCAATTCATGAATCCCGACTTTCTCCATCAGCCACCGCACATGCCGCAGATCGTCCTTCGATTCGCGCCCCAGAAGCCCGATCTTCCCCGTCAATCCCAGCCGCACGAACTGCCCCACATCAATCGGAAACCCCGCCGGCACCCGCGGGTTCTGCGGCAAATATCCCATCACATCCCCGCGCGCCACCGCAATCCCCGCCGGCATTCCCGCCACTGCTATCGATCCCCGCGTCGGCGGCAAAAGCCCTAAAAGTAGTTTGATCAGCGTCGTCTTCCCGCCGCCGTTGGGTCCGATCACCCCCAGCATCGTCCCCGGCAAAATCGACAGATCGATATGCTTCAGCACCAGCCGCTGACCGTACGCGAAGTCGAGGTTGGATATCTCAATGATCGGATCGGACACGATGCCCTAAGGATAGGGGATGTTCGCCGCCGAGGCGAACCGAGGAGTTACGTCAAAAGTAGAACTCCACTCGATCACTGCCGACGGATCGCGCGACCGTTGCCAGGCCCACCAATGCAATAGAAGCGGCAGCCGGCGAAATTATTCGAGCAAGGGACCCTGTTCGGCATCGCACACGCAACGATAAAATTGATTTTGCATTTCAACCCCTACTCCCCCAAGCTATTTCCGAAACTGGCGATGAGTGAAATGCTCTTCATTTGACAACCAGCCCATAAACCCCCGATACTCGCCGCCTCGAAAAATTTTTTGCTCAAAGGCGGAATATCCTCGCATCGTGAAACCATTCGTCGCCCTCATTCTGGTCCTCGGACTCATGCTGCTGTCGGCCTGCCACGTCCAGCCGTCGCCACAGGCCGCCTCTGCCCCCACCAACAATCTCCCCCCGCCTCTCCTTGAACCGGGCGGTGAAAACGAGGTGATCGCCACCATTCGCGGCGATACCATCACCCGGAAAGACCTCGAGCCCGTCCTGCTCGAAGGCTACGGCCTGAACGTCCTGCTCGATCTCGTGCAGCTTGATCTCGTGCGGCAGGAAGCCAACCGCCTCAATATCGACGTCACTCCCCAGGATATCGACACCGAGCGCACCCTCACCATGCAGAACCTCGAGCGCGCCACAGAGCAGATGGATGCCAGCGGCCAGCCCACCACCCAGCCGGAAAATATCACCCCCGAGCAGGAAGAGCAGCTTCTGGATCAGCTTCTGATTCAGCAGCACGTAAGCCGCGCCGAATTCAACGTCATCCTTCGTGTCAACGCTTATCTCCGCAAGATCGCCGGCCCCAAGGTCGATGAGCGCCTGACCGATGAAGCCGTCCGCAAGCAGTTCAACGCCATGTACGGCGAGCGCGTGGTCATCCATTACATCGTGTGCAACAATATGGGCGAAGTCGCCGATGTTCGCCGCGCCCTGGCGATGGGTCAGTCGTTCGAGGATGTCGCGCGACTCAAAAGCCGCGATCGCCGCACCGGCGCCCTCGGCGGCGAACTGCCGCCGTTCACCATGGCCGACAACCGTTTCCCCGATGAGTTCAAGCAGCTCTGCTTCAATTTGAAGATCGGCGAGATTTCCGATCCCGTGCAGATCGGCAGGTTCATCTACATCGCCAGGCTCGTCGACCGCATTCCCCCCGCCACTGCCAAGTTCGATGATTACAAGGATTCCGTCCGCAGGCAGTTGTACGATGACACCGTGCAGGCCGCGATGAAAGCCATGCGCGACCGCCTCGGCCACATCGCGCTGGAGTCGCTGCACATTCACGACCGTATGCTCGCCGAGCAGTGGGAGGCCCGCATTGAGGCTGCCACCAACTCCACGCAAACGGACCAGCAAATCCGCCAGGAACTCGACGCCGAGCACCCGCCGGCCACAACAATGCCCGCAACCGAAGCGACGCCCCCCGCGACCATGCCGGCCACGGCAAGATAAGTGCCTGCCTGGCCGGCGGTTACGCCAATCCAGCTTCCGGACCCTAAAGCAAATTCCAGTTGTTTCCGCTACAATTGAGTGAAGCCATGAATCACCAACCGTTCAAAGTGGATGTCTCTCCGCGAATTTCGCGCCTTCCGCCGTATCTCTTCGCACGCATCAACAAGATGAAGTACGAAAAGCGCGTCGCGGGAATCGACATCATCGATCTGGGCATGGGCAACCCCACCGATCCCACGCCCGATTCGGTCGTCAAAAAATTGGCCGAGGCCGCGCGCGATCCCCGCAATCACCGCTACAGCGTCAGCAACGGCGTCGTCGGTCTGCGCAGGGAAGTCGCAAAAAAATATCAGGCGAAATTCGGCGTCACGCTCGACCCCGAAACTGAAGTCATCGCCACCATCGGCAGCAAGGAAGGCTTCAGCCATCTCTGCCTCGCCCTGCTCGGTCCCGGCGACACCGCCATCGTCCCCGACCCCGCGTTTCCCATCCACGTCTACGCCGTCGCCATGGCCGGCGCAAATGTCATCCGCGTTCCGCTGGGCAACGATCAGACTTTCCTCGCCCGCATCGAAAAAATGATCGAGGGCCTCTACCCCACGCCCAAGCTGCTCATCTTGAATTATCCGCACAATCCCACGGCCATGACCGTCGAGCCCGATTTCTGGGACCGCGCCATCGCCATGTGCCGCCGCCACGGAATCATGATTATCAGCGATTTTGCCTACGGCGAAGTCTGCTTCGACGGCTACAAAGCCCCTAGCTTCCTCGCCGCCGCCGGCGCAAAGGATCTCGGCGTCGAATTCACCACGATGTCCAAAAGCTACAACATGGCCGGCTGGCGCATCGGTTACTGTGCCGGAAACTCAGAGATGGTCAAAGCACTCGCCACCATCAAAGGCTATTATGACTACGGCATCTTCGCCCCCGTGCAGATCGCCAGCATCATCGCCATGCGCGAGCACGCGGATGTCCCCGGCAAGCAAAGCAAAGTCTACGAAAAGCGCCGGAACGTCGTCTGCCGCGGCCTCGATAAGCTCGGCTGGACCTACGAAAAACCCCGCGCCAGCATGTTCGTCTGGGCGAAAATCAAAAACGAACACCTCAAAGGCGCCGGCACCATCGACTTCTGCCTGCGCATGATGGAAGAAGCCCAGGTCGCCCTCGCCCCAGGCCGCGCCTTCGGCGAAAACGGCGAAAACTACGTGCGAATCGCCCTGGTCGAAAACGATCAGCGATTGAAGCAGGCGATGGCGAATCTCGAGCGTGCCCTGATTCCAAGATTGCCCAAGCCAAAACGCAAGGGTGCGACAGCTTAAAAATGGTATAATTGGGTTTATGTCGATGCAGCACGTTGGCCAAGCTGTAGTTCATGGAGGACAAGTAACATTGTCCGGTCTTGACCTGCCCGATGGCCAGCGAGTCCAAGTGGTCGTTACACAAGTGCCCGAACAACAAAGCCGAAGTATCCACGAAGTCCGCCAGATTCTTCGTGGAGCCGTTAAACGCTATGACGATCCATTCGAGCCAGTGATTCCCGCGGATTCGTGGGAGATGCTCAAGTGATCGTGTTGGACACGCACGTGTGGATATGGTGGGTCGAGGACCATCCCCGTCTCCGACGTGAGATACGTGATCAAATCGACGCAGAGACGGACGTTCGCATTTGCGCCATCTCTCTTCTCGAAATTGCCACGGCCGTATCCCTAAATCGTCTTGTCCTCGAACCGTCGGTGGATCGTTGGCTCGATGTCGCGCAAAGCCCTCCATCGTTGCGTGTTGAACCCCTGAGCTCGGCGATTTGTGTCGAGTCTACGCGATTGCCCGGTGAGCTACATCGCGATCCTGCTGATCGACTTATCGTGGCCCTCGCTCGAAAACTCGGAGCGCCACTTTGCACTGCGGATCGGAAATTGCTTGCGTATCAGCATGTAAATTGTCTAAAAGCTGAGGAGTGATGTTAAAGAATTCCAGATTCAGGTAGCCGTCAATTCTTGGGAGTTATCTCCCCCAAACACCACCCCCCTCTTCTCCGGCCCTACCGCTGTCACGATCATCGCCATCACCGCGATCGTCCCGGCCGACACCGCCATCACCAACGCATAATTCCAATGCCGCGCCGAAACCGTTTCGATAATCATGATATAGCTCGCCATCAGATTGCCGCATTGATATGCAAACCCCGGCATCGATCCGCGAATGGAATCCGGCGACAGTTCGCTGATGTGCGCGGGAATAATCCCCCAAGCCCCCTGCACCATGAATTGCAGCAGAAACGCCCCCGCCGCCAGCTTTCCGATCGTCGATGGCAGCGCCCACAGCGGAATCGCCATCAGCGCCCCGGCAAACGCCAGCATCATCGCATTGCGCCGGCCAATGCGATCGCTGAGCAGGCCGAACACGATCCCGCCGAAGATCGCCCCGATCATCGAGATCGCCGCCAGGTTCGATTTCTCCGCCACGCCAAATCCGCGGTAGCGCTGAAGAAACGTGGGGTAAAGGTCCTGCGTTCCATGCGATGAAAGATTCATCATCGTCATCAGCAGGACCAGATAAAAAAAGATCGGCCAGTGCGCGATCAATCCGCGAAACAGATTTTGCCACGAATCGGCTTTATTCTTCTGCCACACTTCCGACTCGCTGACTCCAAACCGCACAAACACCGCCAGAATCGCCGGCAAACCCCCGATGAAAAACAGCGGCCGCCAGCCATAATGCGGAAAAACAAATTTGTAGGCGACCGCCGCCAACAGATATCCAAACGCATACCCCTCCTGCAAAAGCCCCGAAAGAATTCCGCGCAGCCTCGGCGGAATCTTTTCCATCGTCAGCGAAGCCCCCACGCCCCATTCCCCGCCCATGCCGATGCCGAAGAGCGCGCGAAGGATGAGAAACGTCGTGAAATTCGGCGCCAGCCCCGACAGCACTTCGATGATCGAATAAAAAATCAGATCGATCATCAGCGGAAGCCGCCGGCCATATCGGTCGGCGATCAGTCCGAAAATCAGCGCCCCCACCGGCCGAAACGCCAGCGTCAGCGTCACCGCCAGCGCCATCTCCGTATCGGTTTTGTGAAATTCCTTCCCGATGTGGGTGAGCGTCATCACCACGATGAAGAAATCGAACGCATCGAGCGACCAGCCAAGAAAACCGGCAAACACGGCGGCGACAGCGCGCTTTGGCGGAGGCGTGGAATCCATAAAAAGTGAACCGGCGGGATCGAGCCTACCAGAAAATCAGCGGCCGAACGAGACGCCAGTAAAACCCCAGCAGCGGATTCCCCACGCGCCGTAAAACCGCGCTGCGAAGCTCCGGCAAATCAACGCACCCCGTAAAATTCCGCGTGAATTGCCGATCAGATATCTTCCGCCGCCGCTGCACCTGTGCCCTCCGCCGCAGCAATTCAGATAGATTCGACCCCTGCAGGAAAAACCCCATCGCCCTCAACTTCTGTCGCAGTGCGCCGTTTCGCCACGCGAAATAAATCTGCCCCATCTCCATCGCCAAAATCGCCGGCGACAAAAGCAGCAGCGTCGGCACTTTGTAATACATCGCCAGCAGATACCAGCGGTTCCTCTCCAAAAAAAAATAGAACGCGTAGTCATGCCGAAACGAATACTCGTGCCAGACCACCCCCGCCGGCACATATTCCACCCGATGTCCCCGCTGCCGCAGCCGCCATCCCAGCTCCGCATCCTCCAGGTACAGAAAAAACAGATCCTCCATCGGCTGCTCGTTTTCCACCGCATCGGCTCGAACCAAAGTCGCCGCCCCCGATGGAAAGTCGATCTCCCGGGTCACATCAAACTGTCCCACATCCCGCTCTCCATACGCCGTCACCAATCCAAATCCCAGAAAATGCGATCGGTTTCCCGCCGTGTTGAAGCAATCCTTCCGCGGCCACAGCAATATCTTCGGCTGCGCCGCCGCCACCGCCGGGTTCTCCTCAAGATGCCCCACCAGCGCCGCCAGCCACCCCTCCTTCACGATGATGTCCTGATTCAAAATCCCGAAATATTTCGCCCCCGCGAACCGCTCGCGCGCAAATCTCCACCCCGCATTGATCGCCCCCGTAAACCCCAGATTCCCCGGCAACCGAACCAGATTCACCGACGAATATTTGCCCGCGACAAAATCCGCGCTCCCGTCGCTCGATGCGTTATCCACCACCACGATATGCGCTTGAACCCCGACATCGCCCGATTTCAGCAGCGAATCCAGGCACTGGCCAATGCAGCTTCGCCCGTTGTAGCAGGCGATCAGCAGGACAACCTCCACTTGACCGGAGGAAGTCATACGAGCGCGGATCGATCAAAGGATTTATCGCCTGCCGGTTGCGACATCGAATGCTCGCTCATCCCCTGCTTTTCCATCAGGATCCCCACCATCTGCGCCAGCGTGGCAATCTTGCGGTCCTGCAGGCTCACGATCGTCAGCAACTCAAACACCATCAGGATCAGAAACGCCACCACGCACAGCATCGAAACCGTGTGGTACTCCACGCGGAGAATCTGCGAAATCCACCCGATGCCCGCCGGCCAGATCGCCAGCGCCAGAAACGGCAGCCCCGTAAACGTGAACAGGATCATGTGCCGTTCCTTCAGCCGATACGATCGCATCCGCAGCACGGCAACAAACAGCACCGTAGTCCCAAAGCAGATCAGAATAATTCTCGGGATCATGGCGACACAACCTCGCTAGGGTGAATTTCACTTCGGCGTTCGCCGCGGCGGAGCGCCGATCTTCCCGCTGGGCCATGGCTGGCGAACCATGTCCAGAAACAGGCACGCGCTCACCTTCAGCACATAAAAAAGCCCGCGCGCCAAGCTGATCGAACTCTTCCCGTACATCCTCCGCCGCATCCGCACCGGCACTTCCTCCACCTTGAACTTCGATCGATGCAGCAGCAGCGCCACTTCCGGCTCGGGATAATCTTCCGGATACCAGTGCGCATACGCGCGGATCACCTTATGGTTCACCGCCCGAAACCCGCTCGTGCAATCGGTGATTTTCAGCCCGCTGAGAAATCGAATCCACGCGCTCAGCACCTTGATCCCCGTCATTCGCGTGAACGACGGCACGAACGTCGTCGTCTCCAGAAACCGCGATCCCACCACCAGGTCGGCTCCCCCCTTCACCAGCGTTGTCACCAGCTTTTCCACTTCGCACGGCCGATGCTGCCCATCCCCGTCCACCTGGATCGCAATGTCATACCCGTGAATCGCCGCATACCGATAACCCGTCTGCATCGCCCCGCCGATGCCCAGATTAAACGGCAGGCTCACAACCGTCGCACTGGCCGGAATTTGCCGAACCGTATCGTCCGTCGAGCCATCGTCGATCACCAGCACATGGCAGTCCGGCAGCGCCCGATTGAGCCGGCGAACCAGCTTCGCCACCGATTTACTCTCGTTAAAGGCCGGGACTATAATCAAGCACTTGAGTTTTTTGAAAATGGATTGGCGGGCCGGGGAGATTGCGGGGGATGGGGTTTCCCGCGAGACTGGATGCTCAACCGTCTCCGGAAGCGCAACCTGCACCGGAGGCTTCCCGCGGACCGGATCGAATATGGTCGTCCTGAGTCTCATCGCGCTGAGGTTTTCATCATCTTCCCCGTTTTTGGGGTAGACTAGCCTGACCAAACATGTCAAAAAGAAGGCATCGGACGCGGCAATCTCATGTTTTATAACCCAGCGGTCGAGTGGCGCGGAACGCAACCGGTCGGTTAATCTTACGATATTCTAATGGCCACGCAAAGCTCCGAAACCAATCAATCTGAATATGATCGGATGACCGCAATCCGCCCACCGCGGTCTGGCCTCAAACGCCTTTTCCTCGCAATGGCCCTGCTCCTCGTTGCCACCATGGCCGGCACCTTCGTCATCGGTGAGCGGGCGCGCGATTACAACCTTAAGGCATATTCCTATCACCAGGCCGTCGACGCTTTGCAGGAAACCCTTTCCACATACAAGGATGCGGAAACCGGGCAGCGCGGATATCTCCTCGCCCAGAACGAAACCTATCTGGCCCCCTACACCAGGGCCGTTCACAGACTTCCGGCTCAACTGGCCGATCTGGATGCCCGCGCTTCCGCCGGCATTCTCAATAAAAGCGATGTCGATCAGCTCCGATCGCTCGGCGAACAAAAAATGGCCGAACTTCAACTCACCATTGATCTCGCCCACGGACCCGGTGGTTTTCCCGCGGCCATCACCGTCGTGAAATCGAACCTGGGCATGGAAAAAATGGATGCCATCCGTGATCAGGTTCACACCATGGTCGCGCAAAAAGAGCAGCAGGCCATCGATCTTGCCCACATCTGGACAATCCTCAGCAACATCTGCACCCTGGCATTCGCCGGCACCGCCCTGGTGAATCTTCTGTTCCTCGTCTGGGCATTTGGACGCATTCGCCGCGAAGTGAGCGAGCGCGAGCAGGCATTCGAGCAGCTCGCCCATCAGCAGCAACTGACGGCCGTCACCCTCGCCAGCATCGGTGACGGCGTGATCGTCACCGACGGCCAGGGCAGGATCACCTTCCTCAACCAAATCGCGGTCAATCTCACCGGATGGTCCGCCGCCGACGCCGTCGGCCAGAACTGCAGCACCGTCTTCAAGATCCTCAACGAAACGACCCGCAAACCCGTTGAAAACCCCGTCGAAAAAGTGCTGCGCTCGGGAGTCACGGTCGGTCTCGCCAACCACACGGTCCTCATCCGCAGGGATGGCTCGGAGATTCCCATTGACGACAGCGGCGCCCCCATCCGCGCACCCGGCGGCACGATTTACGGCGTCGTCATGGTCTTCCGCGATTTCACCGGCCGTAGAAAATTCGAGGAAAACCTCCGAATCGCCAAGGAAGAAGCCGAGGCCGCCAACATCGCCAAGGACAATTTCCTCGCTGTCCTCTCCCACGAGCTGCGCACCCCCCTGACCCCCGTCCTCGTGACCCTTACCGCATGGGAGCAGAACGCAACCCTCCCCGGCGAGCTTCGTGAAGACGTCCCCACCCTTCGCCGCTGCATCGAACTCGAGGCCCGGTTGATCGATGATCTGCTCGACCTCACCCGCATCATCCGCGGCAAGCTGGCGCTCAATTTCGAGGTCGCCGATGTCCACTCCCTTCTCCAGGCGGTGGCCAGCATGTATCGCTCCGATCTCGACGCCAAGTCCATTCGCCTCTCAATGAGCCTCGGCGCCGAAGTTCATCATGCCACCGTCGACACCGGCCGCATGCAGCAGGTCTTCTGGAATATCCTGAAAAATGCGGCGAAATTTACCCCCACCGGAGGAAACATTGAAGTCACCTCCGGCAATGTTGATCACCAACTCCAGATTCACTTCACCGATTCAGGCGTCGGTATGAGCCCCGAAACTATGAATAGAATCTTCCAGCCGTTCGAGCAGGGCTCGGCCGAGCTGGTTCGGCGCTACGGCGGTCTGGGACTTGGCTTGAGCCTCAGCAAAACATTCATCGAAGCCCAGGGGGGAAGCATCGCCGCTTCCAGCCCCGGGCCGGGAAAAGGCGCAACCTTCACCGTTTCCATCCCCACCACCGACGCCCCGCTGGGCGACCCCAAACCGAAAAAACGCGACCGCAGTGGAATCGAGTCCGCTCGTCCCCTGCGCATTCTGCTGGTGGAAGACCACGAAGACACCGCCCACGTCCTGCGCCGCCTGCTGGAACGCCTCGGTCATCATGTTGAACTCGCCGATTCCGTCGCCAGTGCCATCAAGGCCGCCCGGAAGCCCTTCGATCTCCTCCTCAGCGACATCGGCCTCCCCGACGGCACCGGCAACGACCTGATCCGCGAACTGCGTGAGACCCAGCACCTCAGCGTCCCCGCCGTGGCTTTGACCGGTTTCGGAATGGAAGAAGACATCGCCCGATCCCGCGAAGCCGGCTTCACCGATTACCTCACCAAGCCCGTAAACTTCCAGCGCCTACAAATCATGATCCAAAAAATCGCCGACGCCCGCTGACCCTTCAGCAACGCCCACGGCGCCGCCGTGTGGTTTCTTCGTTCACTCCAGCACCACATACCCCGCCCTCTCCGGAAACACGAACCGCACCCCACCCCGCACCTTCACCAGCGGCAACTCCCTTGTCTCATACCCCGCCCAGTCCAGCACAATCACCTTCGTCAAATTCGCATTGCGCACCGTGATCGTCGCCAGCGGGCTCTGGATCATCCACGGACTCTCCCCGAGCCGCTGAATCTGAAACCCGTGATGCGCATTCCCATCCCCATCGGTGAAATCAGCCGGCGTTTGCTCCCACCCCGCCAGACGCACCGGCGTCCCCATCTGCACCAGCACGCGTTGAGATCGATCCAGCGGCCGCCCATCCATCGAAACCGCAAGAATCGTCGCCTGCGAATTGCTGCTCGTGATATCCACTGTGCCAAGATGAATCGGCCCCGCCTTCTCCAGAAACCCGCATGCCCCCTGCGCCGCCGGCGCGTTGATCGTGCACAGACCAATGTTGTAATCGAGCCGAATCTGCCCCGTGTTGCTGCTGACAATCTTCTTCTGATAGTCGATGTACGGGTTCAAATCCGCGATCTTATTTTGCGCCGGATCGCCTCCATACTTCACCTTCACCGGCCCCACCAGAAACGCCAGCGGATTGTCCGCATCCGCCAATGGCGTTTGCTCCCCCGGCTGCCCCGACATCCGGTTCGGATCGAACGGCATATTCTCCGAAATGATCGGCAGCTTCCGTCTCCACAAATCCGCCAGCGGCCGATTCTCCACGATCACCGGCGAACCCTGCTGCACATATCCCTCCCGATACATCAACGCCGCCGCGGGAAAATTCCCCATCAGCGCCGGCGTCGAGCACGTCCATTTCCGGATCGGATGCTGCCCATGCGCATCCGTAAACGGAAACAGCGGATCGGTGTCGTACCGATCTTCCGTCGCCGTAAACCAGTAGCAACCCGCAACCCCCGTCAGCGATTCATACGCCGAAACCAGAAACGGCCCCTCGTCCTGATCGTCCATCGGGCTCACCCACGTCGTCTCCGTCACGATCATCGGATGACCCACCACCTGCTTCAGATTCGTCGGCAAATCCCAGGGATTGAGCACCCCCGGATGATTCGTGAAATAATCCCCCGAATCGATCCGCCATCCGTTGTTTGCTCCGACGTGAACGCCCGTGAAATATTTGTTGACCGCCATCACATCGCCGACCGTGTTGGTGTACCGCTCGACATCGTTCAGCCGGCGTGGATCGGCCGTGATCCAGTTCGAGCAGTTGATGAGCTGCCGACATCCCAGCTCATCCCGGTAAAACCGGACCATATCCGCATAGAAATTGCGCTGGGTATCGGCAAAGAACTGAAGCTGATCGGCAAGCCGCCGTCCCATCCCCCCGTGCTGCGCCTGCGTCCATTGCCAGACCGAAAGAATTTCCACATCCCCGCCGGCAAAATGATCGCCGGTCTGCCGGGGCGCATCCCACGCATCCGCCGCGCTTGCCAGCGATCCGTATTTTTTCACCAGCCACTGCCCGAACAGCTTGCCCAGCACAATTTTCTGCGGCGCTTTCAGCGCATCGATCGTCCAGAAAAACATCCCGTCTTCATTCTGTATCTGGATGATCGCCACCCCCGGATCGCTCGCCAGCGGAACCCCGGTGTACGGATTCATTCCATCGTACAATTTCCGCACCCACGACTTGTAACCCTCCTGCAAAGTCGGATCGAAAAACAGCAGCCCATACAGATCGCCTTCGTTTTCATACCCCTTGATGCCCCACCGCGCCGCCGGCCGGTCATGCGCCCAGTACGGCGAGATCGTCACATAAATCCCCACCCGCCGAAACGCCGCCACCGCCCGCCGGATATTGTCGATCTCCTTCTCGTTGACTTCCTTCAGTTCCGGCGCATCGGCATCCGACCCGATCTGCGTATGCAGACGAACCATGTTCACGCCGATCTTCGCCAGAAACCGCGCATGGCGCGTCAGCTCCAATTGATCCGCCGAGAATTCCTCCGTCCCGCACGCCCAGAACCGGATCGGCGTCCCATCCCCGCGCAGAAATTCTCCCTCCGGCGAAAGATGGACAAACCCACTCTGCCCCGCGGTCCGTTCATTCAGATCGCGCAGATCGAGAAGAGCATTGTAGAAAAAATAATCCCGCGGCTCATGAAACGCATACCCCGGCGGCAAATCCCCCTGCTGGGCGCATGTCGGCGAGATATGACATAAAAACGCCAGCACTAATTGAAAAAGGACTTGGGAAAATTGTCGCGAACACCCTCCTTCCTTGCTCGAACGACGAAACTCGTCCCCTGAAGTTTTCATGCCGTTATATATCGAAATTTCTGGTGTTTCGCATCTGACCCGATATAATCCATTGGTTAGATTCGCTTGAGTTTGTGGGGCTTCCCCCTGGGCAAATCGTGTGCAAAATCTGGTCGGTGGAAATATGTCGCAAAAAATCATGCTGCCGCTGGCAGTATTGGCCATTGTGTTTTTTGTTCATTCGACTTTCGCGGGTGTGGTGGAAGGGCCGATTTACAATCCTGCTAATGGCCATGCCTACTATCTTTTGAATAGCGCGAGCTGGACTATTTCCGAGTCGGAGGCCGAGAATTTAGGAGGCACATTGACCACCATCAATGACGCCGCTGAAAATACCTGGGTCTTTGACACATTCGCCCCCACCGCCGAGTCTAAAGGCTACGATCTCTGGATTGGATATTATGACCCGGACACTAATGACGGCACCGGGGCGCAGCACGCCGCGGATTTCATCTGGATCGATGGAGAAACTCCCTCCTACACGAACTGGAGCGCCGGCGAGCCCAATGGCGATCCCGAGTTGAACGACGAGGCTGATTACGCCGCAATGACCGCCTTTTCCCACGACAGTCTCACCCCGGGCGAATGGAACGACAAGAGCAACACCAGTTCCACAACAGGTAGCATGGGCGTTGTCGAAGTCGTTCCCGAGCCCCTATCACTCAAGATCGCATGTACCATGGCCCTAATAGGGCTAGCAACTCGCCCCCGTCTCAAATCAGCCCGAAATGTCGAATGGCCGCAATAAGGGGACATTCATAATATTTATAAGTATATATAAATAAAGCTTTAATAATCTATCTTGTTATATTATGAATGTCCCCTTATTTCATTTTATCCCGCCGCTTTCAATCGCGGAGGCAATTCCAGGAAGGATTCAAGCCCCTTCGCCAGCAATTTGAATTTCGGCACGTTGCTCGGCTTGGGCATCATGACCGGGGTGCGGTTGGCATCGTACAACACCACCCGACCGTTCACGATCCCGTAATCGAACTTCCCGAAATCAAAACCCAGCCGGTTGCGGATCCGCCGAATCTCGTCGGGAATTTCCGGGCAATCCTCGATCCGCACCGCAACAGGCGATTTCATGATCGGCTGGTTGCCGTACATCAGAAGGTTCTCCTCCGCATCCCCCAAAAAAGACCAGCTTCGCATGCAAAAAAATCCATCGTGTTTCTCAGGCAGAAATTTTTCCACAATCAGCGAGGGATTCCGCCACACCGCCCACGGAACCTCCTTCACGGAATCCAGCACCGGATAATCCCACATCCCGATCTCGCTCCGCATGCTCCACGGCAACCGCCGCCGAATCGCCCGCGTCAACTTGCTGATCACCGATTTCCTCGCCGCGATTTCCCCCTCGGCAATCCCCCCGCAGTTCAAATCGGTCTTGATCATCACCGGCCCGGCATAACCGTCGCCGCGCCTCACCAAATTCGAACTGATCTTGCTCTTGGAGATATCCCTCACCCGGCAATTCAGCGATAACGGATAGCGCGCCACATAGCGCATAAATTCTTCCGGCACCACCGTCAAATCCACATGCAAGATGGCGATATCCGCCTCCACGCGCACCGCCGGATTGTCCACCACCGTCACTTCGTGCCCGGCCTCGCGCCACTGCTCGGCAACGCCCGCCAGCATATAACCCCGCTCGGCAAACTGGTCGTTGGGATGTGCGATAATCACGATGTGTTTCATAGACATTCCCGAAAAACGCGCCATCCCCTTGCGCAAATATCGGGAAATCCAGTATCCCCCTGAAGTTTGTCCACCCGTTGCCGTGGGGGGGCGTGGATCGATCAGTCCGCAAATCCCCCGACTATCGGACGCCGCGCGATCTTCAGTTCCACTGCAGCGTCTCCAGGTGTCTTTGAATGTCCCCCGCGCTGGAAAATCGCTGCAGAATCAGCGAATCCTTCTGCCCCCGAATGATCTCCTTGATCACCTTCGGCTGGCGATGATAGTTCGCCCTTCCGCCCACCAGCGCCAGAAACACTTCGATCAGATTCAGCACATCCTTCTCAATCTTCGATTTGCTCGGCTTCCCCAGGTCGAAAAAATCCAGCAGCTTCACGTCAAACCCGATTCCCTGCCGGCGGATCATGATGTTGTCATCATGAATATCCCCATGATACTCCCCGCGCGCATGGATCGGCGCGATCCCGCGCGCCAGCACGTACAGCACATTCAGCGCTTCAAACGCGCTGAGCCCATGTCCCGATTGCTCGTGCAGAAACTCGCTGAGCTTTTTACCTTCGACCAGCTCGCTGATCACGACGATCACCTTCTTGCGATGCACATACGCGATCTCCTGATGGTGATACTGCAGCAGGATCGGGCAATGCCGCAGCGCATCCAGCTTGCGCGCGTACGCGATGGCCGCCTTGCCCGTTGGATCGCGATGCGGATAAAAGAATTTTGCCGCCCGCCTGATCCCCGTGCTGCGCTCGACAATCCGGTAAACCTCCCCCTCCCAGCCGCTGCCCAAATACCCCTCAATCTGATACTTCGCCCCGATAAACCGACCCGCCGGAAAATCAAACCGCTGCGATTTTCGGCTCCGACGATACATGCCTCAAATCATAGTAGCCCCATTCCGAATGCCAATTGCCCGCCAGGACGCCCCATTCCCGTTATTGAATTTCCCCCCGTTTCTAACCCCTTTCCCCACCGCATCGGATAAGATTTCCCGGCTGTGGATTTTCTCAAAACCATCACCGGGCGAATCGTCTCCGGGCTCGTCGCACTGGCCGTCGTCGCCGCGGGAATCTCCTGGTGGCAGATGGACCCCGCCACCCGCCAGATGCTCCTGGGAGGAACGGGACGCATTCTTTCCTGGTTTGGCGTCGTACTGGCGTGGCCGTGGGTCTCGTTTTCCATCATCGCCCGAGTCGCCCGCCAGGACAGCAACCTCGCCGGTGGAATCCTCGTCGCCACCTACACCGTGCTGGAAATCGTCCTCCTCGCATGGCTTTTCCACTGGCGAATGCCCAATGCCACCGCCTGGACATTTCTTCTACTCGGCGGCCTCGTATCCGCTGTATATAATATTCTCATCTGCGACTGGATCGCGGAAAAGGTGTAACTGCCAATGCTTCAGGCCGGTCAACGCGTCGGTGAATATGTGCTCGAATCCCGCATCGGCGCCGGCGCTTTCGGCGAAGTCTGGCGGGCCAACCACCACGTCTGGACCGACCAATTCGTCGCCGTCAAAATCCCCACCGATCCACAGTATCTCCGCAACCTCAAGGGCGAAGGCGCCGCCATTCATGGCCTGATCCATCCCAACATCGTCCGCGCCATCGGCTTCGATCCTTATGCCCCCACGCCCTACCTCGCGATGGAATTTATCCCCGGCACGAGTCTTCGCCCGCTCATCGAAAAAAAATCCCTCACCCCCGCGCAATCCATCGCCATCTTGCGCCAAGTTCTTTCCGGCCTGAAATACGCCCACGAACACAACATCATTCATCGCGACATCAAGCCCGAAAATATCCTCATCCATGAGCGCGCTCTCACCGAAGGCTTTGACGTCGAAGGCGTCGTGAAGATCACCGATTTCGGACTCGGCAAGGCCGCCAATAGCGCGATGGGCTCCATCGCCTATTCCGCGTCCCTCAACACCCCCGCCGCCAGGGAAATCGCCGGAACTCTCGAATACATGGCCCCCGAGCAGCGCAGCGGCGGCGAGCCCCAGCCGCGCTCCGACCTCTATCCCGTCGGCGTCATCCTCTACGAAATGCTCACCGGCGAACGCCCCGCCGGCACCGATGTCCCCAGCGACCTGAACCCCTCCATCCCCAAATCGCTCGACGAGGTCTTCCGCCGAAGCTACGCCCGCCTCGACAAACGTTACGCCTCCGCCGCCGAATTTCTCGCCGCTTTGCCCGTGTCGACACCGGCGTCAACCCCGCCGCCGATCCCACGGCCCGCCGTACGTTCCACCACCGGCAATTGCCCCCAGTGCAACAAGCCGGTCGAGCCCGGCGATCAATTCTGCGTGTACTGCGGCATCCAGCTCGTCGCACAAGTGCGGAGATGCCCCAAATGTGGCGCGTTTCCCGATCAGAGCGACCGTTACTGCATCTTCTGCGGCGAGACGCTCATGCCGCAGACCGTTTCAATTTAGATGAACCATGGTCCACCTCGGCGTTAACATCTTCGCCTTTCTCCTGATGCTGGTCCTCGGCTGGATTCTCTTTTTCGCATGGGTGGTCGGTCTGATCTTCCGCGGAATTTGGCGAGGATTCTCCTCCCTCACCGGCAATAGCCCCCGCACGCTTTCCTCCAATGCCAAGCGCTGCCCCGGCTTCCGCTGCGGGGCGGAAAATCCCCCCGCCGCCAATTTCTGTCGCCGATGCGGCGCATCCCTCTCCATTTCCGCCGCCGGCGCCGCCGCGAGAACGCGAAGCGATTCCGCCTCCCGCCGCTGGGTCTCCTCGACGATTTCCTCATGAGCGCTTTCACACCCACTTTCTCCAGACTCGACCCCCAGGACCGGCCAGACAATCTCTCCGCCGCCGTCATGAACAGTCTCAGCCGACCCATCTACGGCCGCGTCGCCTGGGGCCCGCTCAAAAGTTTCATCCTCGGCGGCCTCACCTTCGGAATTCTCCCCCTCTTCGCGTGGCCCAGCGCTTTGGCACGGTTCATCACCGCCGAGCAGCAGCAATTCTGGCACCTGCTCGAATGGCTGAGCATTCGCACCGGCGACAAAGACGCCCAACGCCTCCGCGACGCCGTCCAGAAAAACGGCGGCCCCTCGCCGACCCTCTGGCTCTTCCCTCTCCTCTGCATCGGTTTCTTCGCCGCCAATTTCATGGCCAACTCAAACATCTCGCGATTGAACTGGGACTACATCGCCCGCACCGCCTATGCCCCCGGCTACCTGCGCTTTCACCATCCCTTGAGCGAATTATTCCGCAATTGGAATCTCTGCCTCTCCGTCGCCTTCTTCCTCCATTGGCTGAGCGTCCGAATGCACGTCGCCCGCGTCAACCGCATGATCGGCGGCATCAACGCCATCCTCCTCCGCCAGCAACTCCCGCCCCTCCCCAGCTACGGCGTGGGGATCGGTCTCCGCCCCGCATGGATGATTGCCGGTCTGATCGGCCTCGCGTTCGGCGCGGTCTGGGCCATCCCCGCCGCATTCGCCGGCGCGGTACATCAGCGATATTGCCGCCGAACCAGCAGCCGAATCCGCGCCGAGCTCGCCCTCCGCGTCTCTACCGCCCTCGCCCGCCAGCGCCCGCCCATCAATATCCCCATGCCCCACGGCTTCCGACTGGTCTGCCGCAACCCCCTCTGCGGCCATACCATCGCCGGCGGCGCCGCCTTCTGCCCCCGCTGCGGCACCCCAGTCCCCAGAGCCGAAATCGCGTAAGAATTTCTATGCTTTACTCGCAACTCGCAACCCGCAACTCGCAACTAGAAACATGACCCGCATCTACGCTATCCTCTCCGTCGCCGGCTGGGCATGGTGTATTCTGGCCTTCGCTTACCTCTTCCTGAGGCTGCGCAAAAATCCATGAGCCAATCCTCCGATCCATCCCATCACCAGCAGATCGAGCGGCAATTCATCAACCACGTCGAGCGCTTGCTCACCGATGACCGCGTCCGCTTCCCCACCGGAAAAGGAAAAAAATCCACCGCCCTGCTCATCCGCGATGTCTCGGTGACAGATCGCGGCGTCGATCTCAAACGCCTCATGACCGAGTTGGGCAGGCCCGATCGACTCCTGGAACACCAGATGCCCGTCGGCCGGGAAATGAACGTCACCCTTTCACAAAAGAAATGGTGGCTCTTCAAATCCCCGGTCGGCAGATTCCGCACCATCTGTATCTCCCCCTCCCGAGCCCTCCTCTCCGGCCAACCCCCACAGCCCGTGTCGGCATCCGATCTCCAGCAAACCCTCTCCAAAACGCCCCCGCCGCTGGCGGGGGTTCCCATCACCCTCGCCATCCTATCCACCAGCGGCTTCAAACCAGACGCCCGCAGCGCCGCCCTGAACGTCAAGGACCGCACCGTCATCCTGATCTCCCCCAACGACACCGGGGGATGGGAAATCACCGCCCCGCCCGCCGCCGCCGATCTCGCCGCTTTCTTCGATCCCGAACTCGACCTCGAAAAACGCGCCCGCATCCGCGCCGAAATCGACGCCCATCGCAGCGATCTCGTGGCCTCGGGCGTCGCCGCCGATAAATTGGCCGCTAAATTGCAGGTTTCAACCCAACTCGTCGATTCTGAGTTAAAATCATACGCCAAGGAAAACCCCGGCCTGACCGCCAAGCGGCTCGACGGTCGGCTCATCCTGTTCAGGGAAGGCTCCGCCCCCATGGGCGCCGCACCCGGAGGTATTGATATGCCCTTCATCGATCGCGTCAAAACCCTCTTCGCCCGCAAAGGCGAAGTCGAAAAGAAAATCGCCTTCCTCTCCGAACGCCGCACCGCCCTCAGCCAGCAGCTTGACCGCGGCTACGAAGACATGGGGGCGATGGAAACAAAGGAATCCGACCTCCGCCAGGAATTCAAGGCCGCCACCAGCGACCTCCCGCGCCGCCGCATCACCAGCCAGCTTGTCCAGCTTCGCAAAGACATCGAGCGCCGCCAGCAGTTGCTGTCCGTTCTCAACCAGCAGATCAACGTAGTCAGCACCCACCTGCACAACCTCGAACTGCAGCGTCAGGGCAAAGCCGCCAGCCTCCCCGACAGCGAGGAAATGGCCGCCGACGCCGCGGCCGCCGAAGACGTCCTCGCCGAACTGCAGGCCGGCAGCGAACTGGCCGAATCCGTAGGCGCATCCTCCCACGCCGGCATGAGCGACGAAGAACAAGCCGTCTACGAAGAACTCATGAGCGAATCCACAGAAAAAAAGGAATCGCCGCTTCCCACGGAGCCGGGCTCTGTGAGCCCGGAATCCCCCCAACAAAAATCCCCCCAGCCCCCCAAACGCCAGCGCCCCGAACCCGAGGCAGGCTGAAAAATGGCCCTCATCGACAAAATCTTCGGACACAAGAAAACCCTCAGCGAACTCAATCGCCAGGAACTCCGCAAGGAGGAAATCCTCCTCACCAAGCAGCGCGACCGGCTCTTCAAGCGCATCGAGCAGATCAGCACCGACAAGCAGAAAATCTTCCAGCAGGGCGCCACCCAGAAATCCCCCGAGCTGCGCAAATCCCTCGCCCAGCAATTCGAAATGAAAACCCAGGAGCAGCTCATTGCCGCACGCGAGCTGACCCTCCGCAGCAAAGAACTCATGACCGTCACCCGACTCCGCATGGTCAAGGAGAACAACGAATCCGGCAAAGCCGCCGGCCGATTGAACCTGACCGACAAGGACGTCGCCAAAATCAGCCAGTGGATCGAGGACGATGCCGTCAGCCAGGACGTCTACCGCGACCGTCTCGACACGATTCTCGACCTTGGCGTTCAGGCCGACCGCGACGCCATGGAATCCGCCGGCCTCACCAGCGCCGGCCAGGAACTCATGAACATCTGGACCGAAATGGACCGGGGCGCCGTAAAGCCCGACCAGGCCTTCGACGCCGCCGACAAAGCCGTAAGAAAGCGCAACACCCCCGCTCCCGACAAGGAAATGTGACCTTTCCCAAAACGCCCACGGCGCTGCCGTGGGATCTCCCCAACCCGGAGATTTTGAAACAAAATTCACCCCCCTCGGTATAATCCCCAACACAACATTATGGGCCTCTTCAAATCCAAAGACGAACGCCGCATCGAACGCGAAATGAAAATCCGCTCCGGCATGCGATCCATCGAGCGATCCATCCGCCAGCAGGAAAAATTCGCGGATGACTTCATCAAAAACGCCCAGCACGCCCGCCGCATCGGCGACGAGGGCCAGTATCAGTTCATCCGCAGCGCCCTCAAAAAAACCGCCGCCGTCAAAAAAATGCTGGAGCGACAGCTCCTTTCCATCCGCAACGCCATGCTCATCCAGCAGCAAGCCCAGGCCAGCCAGGAATTCGCCCAGTCCATGTCCCTCATGGCCCGCGAAATCGGCCGCGTTTTCGGCGAACTCGATCTCACCAAAACCCAGTCCGACTGGGAAAAAGCCGTCACCCAGGCCGGCAGCATCGAAGAGCGCATGGACATCTTTTTAGATTCCATGGAACAATCCGCCACCGCCGCCTCCCCCACCAGCACTCGCGAAGACCTCGTCACCGATGAAGAAATCGACCGCATGATCAACGCGGATGTATTAGCCTCCGAGAAAACCGAACTAGGCAAACTAGACGAACTCGAATCCGAGATCGCGAAGGAATTGGGGACGAACAAGCAGAAGGATTAGTGCGATCCCTCCAAAAGCCGCAGGATGGCAATCCTGCGGCTTCAATTCGCAACAACCTCTCACTTACCCTCGCCCCCATCCCCCATTTGACAAACCCGCCCACCCCACGAAAACTATCCCCATGGACCCCCAGCTCGCTCAGCTTAAATTCGACGCAAACGGCCTCATTCCCGCCATCGTTCAGGACGCCAGATCCGGGGAGGTTCTCATGATGGCCTGGATGAACCGCGATTCCCTCGACAAAACCATCCAGACTGGCAAAACCCACTTTTTCAGCCGCAGCCGCGGAAAGCTCTGGCTCAAGGGGGAATCCAGCGGGCACGTGCAAAACGTCAAATCCATCGCCGTCGATTGCGATCAGGATGTCCTGCTCGTCAAAGTCGAGCAGGTGGGCGCCGCCTGCCACGAAGGCTTCTACAGCTGCTTCTTCCGCGAATTTCAGAAAGATTCCCCGCAGCTCAAAGTGGTCGGCAAAAAGATCTTCGAGCCTGAAAAAGTCTACGGGAAATAGCCCACTTGCCCAGCAAAAAAAAGGCAAAGCCCGCGCCAACTGCCGCTGCGATCGCGCCTCCCGCGCCGGCCCACCCCGCCGCGCCCATCGCGCCCGGCTTCGGCCGCGACCTCGCCAACTGGCTCTTCCCGGGATTCCTCCTCCTCGTGCTCGCCGGTTTCTTCTCCATCTGGAAATTCGGCTCCAGCGCCGGCGAAACCAACCCCGTGCGGGCCATGTTCCTCGCCATGAGTTCCGCAACCTGCACCGGCTTCGCCTCCAATCCCGGCGTCGCCGCACTCACTGATGCCGGCCAGTGGATTTCCCTGCTGCTGATCGTCCTCGGCAGCCTCTTCACCATGATCGTCGGCTCCCTCGCCGTCATCCGCATCACCCGCATGCCGTTTAAGGACCGCGAAGTAATCCTCGCCGCCCTGATTGTCCAGGCCGTTGTGCTGCTCGTCGGCACATCGCTGCTCTGGGATGCCGATCGCTCCCCCTTCCAGGCGCTCTATCTGGCCGCCAGCAGCTTCGGAAACTGCGGTCTCTATATCGCCGATCTCCCCAGGCCCACCGAACTGCCCGTGCATATCGTGATCCTCCCCCTGGCCATCCTCGGCGGCATCGGCCTTCCCGTCATCATGGAACTCTGGTGCGCCCTCGTCTTCCAGGCCAAACTCTCAACCCACAGCAAATCCGTCCTGGCCGCATCCGCATGGATTTACATCCTCGCGGTGGTCGTGCTGATGCTCCTCAATCAGGCCGGCCACGGCTCGCCCACGGCCGAGGGAATCAAATCCCAGGCGATCTCCAGCTCGATCATCGCGATCGAATCTCGCACCGGTGGAATGCCCATCGTTTCCATGTCCGATGTGAGCGCCCCCGCGAAATGGATCATCGTCATCCTGATGATCATCGGCGCCAGCCCCGCCGGCGCAGGCAGCGGGCTGAAAACCACGACGCTCGTGGAACTTTTCCGCGGCACCCGCGCCCTCCTCGCCGGCAAAAACCCCGGCCGCCCGACGGGCATCGCCGTCATCTGGCTCGCCACCTATCTCGCATTCGCCGCTGGCGCAATGCTCCTCCTTTCCTACGTCTCAGGAATGGAGCCCGGCGACAACATCGCCTTCAACGCCATCAGCGCCCTGAGCAACGTCGGCTTCACCACGGGCGCCGTCCCCGATGAGAAAGGATTATTCTTCGCCTACAGCGCCATCATCCTCGTCGGAAAAATGGCCCCCCTGATGATCCTCTGGTGGATGGCCGACACCACAACCGCGGAACTTGCAATAGGATAGCGATCCCCCCATCCCCAATATTTAGCGGCGGTACAAAGCACCGTGATTCCCACCCACCAAACCCCGCCCCATCAAGCCCTCCGCCGCCGCGAATGCCCATTGGCATTCGGCTTCAGCGACGTAACCAGCAGCAGATCGACGATTTCAATTGTGCCGTCCGGCCTCCCAACGCCAATCGTCCTCCCGGGAGCGGAAATCGCGAGCATTTCAGGATGCGGCACATTAAGTCGGCGACCGTCAGCCAGGTGAAGGCTGAAAAGGTTGAGCCCTGTGCAATCTCCTCAGTTGCTCAATCGTCATAATTCAAATTATATCACCTCGCCCCGTCACTCCATATACTCACACCACGTCTTCGTCGTCTCCCACAGCGTCACCCCCGCCAGCTTCACTTTCATCACTTCCAGCCGCGGCTTCAGCAGGTTGTAAATCACCATCGCGATGTTCTCCACCGTCGGAATCAGCTCCGCAAACTCGGGAATCTCCTCGTTCAGATACCGATGATCGAACGGCTCGATCACCGCGCTGGCGACGGTCTGCTCGAGCCTCGGAACATCAATCACATGACCTGTGGCATCGGGCAGCCCGGCGACCGTCACCTGCAGCACATAGTTGTGCCCATGCCCATGCGGGTTGTTGCATTTGCCGAACAGCTCGCGGTTCTGCTCATCGCTCAGCTTCGGATTATGCAGCCGATGCGAGGCGGAGAATTCGAATTTCTGGCTCAGGCGGATCATGGGAAACTCCCGTGCAAAAAGGCTCACCGTCAGAAATGGGCTCAGCGCCAGCCGAAGGTGATGAAGCTCCGAACCCGGCCACGCATCTTTCAGGCATTCGAAGATGCGCGATATCAGCAATCCCCCGCCGGCCGTCACGCCCCGGCGCACGAACGCCGTGGCCATGGGAATGATCTTCTCGCGCACCTTGTCATCGATCACCTTGATGTTCTGCACACACCCCGACTCCGCCGCCGGCTCGCCCACCAGCGTGATCTCCAGGCAAAGATAATGCCCGATTCCCGTCAGCGATGGATATCCTGCGAATCCATTGGTGGGCGGATGCTGAAGCGGGTCGTCGTCCGCCGTGTTGATGCCAAAGCGAACTTCGCGCGTCAGGCGGAACATCCCCTCATCATACGCCGCCCAGCTTCACGGTCGAGTTTCACGGTCGAGTGGCGGCCGCGCCGCGCTTTTGCGCGGCCCCCCGCTGTGCCGTCTTGAACCGCGCGAGCTGACCTTTCATGAACTCATCATCCGGGTGCGATCCGCTGGCGATCGTTTCCAGCCGCACCGCTTCGTCGAAATGGCCCAGATGGAAATTCACCTCCGCCTGCGTATCGAGGATCGCCGCATCGCCGCCCGAAAGCGCGGCCGCTTTCTCCGCCCAGACCAGCGCTTCGGGAAGGTTCCGGTCGCATTTGGCGCACAGCCATGCGATGCCGTTCAGCGTCACCGGATCATCCGGATGCGCCTCCAAATCCTTCTTCAGCGAATCGAACGACCATTTGAACATCAGGTCGGCATCCCCCGGCCGATTCATCTGGCGAAGCAGCGGCACGACCTCAATCGCCGCATCTGCATCTGTCGGCTTCAATTCCAGCAACTGCTCCAGCCGGCGATTGATCTCCGACTTATTCTGCGCCGCTACCGCCACCCGCAGATACTTCCAGTAAATATCCGCCCATATCTCGCTTGCCGGCACCGGCCACTCATGCCCGGAGGCATCGCGGCGGGTGAGCTGCTCATCCCGCGGCAGCAGCAGCATCGCCTGCTCTTTCTGCTGCGCCGCCGCCAGATCATCGCCGCGCTCTTCGGCAATTTTGGAAAGTTGTAAATGCACATTCGCATCCGCCTGCCGCGTTTCAAATCCCGCCGCCGGAGAATTCTGGGCGCTCAGTTGCAGATAGGCTTTCAGTTCGCCTTCCGCCAGGTCATTCCACCCATGCTGACAAAGATAATCCGCGACATCAAAACGCTGCATCTGCGTATTCGACCCTGCAAACGCGAGATTCTTCGCCGCTGTCGCGTGGATCATATCTCCCAGCCGCCCATACATCCGCGCCAGCGAATACTGAATCTTCGGCTTCCCCAGGTTGTCCCCCGCCCGCGTCAAATCCTCTTTCAGCGGCGCGATCGGCCCATAATCCCCCTGCAACGCAAACAGCTCCGAAAGCGCGAGCGGCACGCCCGAAGTATCTGAAGCGCTCCCCCGTGCCAGTTCGCGCCGCCGCAAAGTCGCCGCCGCCAGGTAATCCTTGCTTTCACACGCCGAATCGCACAGCAATCCGATCACGAAATCAAACTCGCCCTTTTCAAATCCGGGACCAGACCAAATCAAAGGTGCGCCGTCATCCACCGGATTTGCGAATTCCAACTCCGCGCACTGACGCAAATATTCCATCGCCGTCGAAGGATCGCTATTCACCCGCGCATACCCGCACAAGGCCAGCAGTCGCGAATTATTCGCATCCGGCTGCGCGGCGCGAAACGGATCGAGATTTCCGAGTTGGCGCAGACAACTGACGATCGTCCACTGCACCGCCGGGCTGGGCTCCTCGCGCACCATCCGGTCCAGAGCGTCGAGGCCGATGCCATCATGCAGAATCGCCAGCGCGCCTATAGTATTACGGCGAAGCTCGACGTCCGGGGAGCCGTAACCCACGAGGAGTTTCTTCACCTCCGGCGGGTCGCCGGGCAGATACCACGGAAGCTGCAGAAGGATTTGCGCCGCCTGCTCATGCACACCCGGATCCTGCGAGCCGGAGAGCGTGATGATTGCCGGCCGCGCCGCGTCGCCCATGGCGATGATCGCCGCTGACGCCGACTGCCGCGCGGTCGAATCGTCCGACCGCAATTGCTCGATCAGCGAGGCGATTTTGGCATCGGCGCCGGCTGTGCTCGCGGGAGCGGAATCGGTGGCGGCAACAGCGGATCTGACCGGGCTGGGCAGTGCCAAAAACATGACGCAGAAGATTGCCGCAAAAATGCCGGAAACGCCGGGGTTTTCCGCTGGTTTTTCACCATTGCCGGCGTGGTATTTCCCACGAAATTGTTGATAATGATGGATTGCTTTCATGGCACTTGCGGCGATCTGCAAAAACGCCGGATCGCATGGCCGCTGAATCACGAATTCAGGAACAACTGGAGCTCATTGGATGGCTGAAAATAACGTACCCGAAACCACGGGCGCTTCCAACAGTAAATACGACGAGGGGATGATCCGCGTGCTCAAAGACGTCGAGCACGTGCGAACCCGCCCGGGAATGTATATCGGCGGGAACAACACCAAGGGTTTGCATCACCTCATCTACGAAATCGTCGATAATTCCATCGACGAAGCGCTGGCTGGATTCTGCAAGAATATCCTGGTCAAGATCAACGCCGACGGGTCCGCGATGATCGCCGATGACGGCCGCGGCATTCCTGTGGGCATCCACCCAACCGAGAAAATTCCCACCGTCGAAGTCGTCTTCGCCACGCTCGGCGCCGGCGGCAAATTCGACCACAAGGACGGCTCACCCTACGCCACCAGCGGTGGCCTGCACGGCGTGGGCGCATCGGTCGTCAATTTCGTCTCGGAATGGCTCGAAGTCGAAGTCAACCGCGACGGTAAAGTCTACCAGATGGAATTCGCCCGCGGCGTCAAGACCAGCGATCTGAAGGTCATCGGAAAATCCTCCAAGACCGGAACCAAAGTCACCTTCAAACCCGATTACGAAATATTTCCGGATATCGAATTCAAATACGAAATGCTGATCGGCCGCATTCGCGAACTGGCATATCTCAACCCGGGGCTGCGCATCATTGTCGAAGACGAACGCATCGGCAAACGCGAGGAGCTGAAATATGACAACGGGCTTGTCCAGTACGTGCAAAGCCTCAACGAAGGCAAGGTAGTCATTCATCCCGTGGTCTATTTCAAGAAGGAAGACTCCGAAAGCCGCCTGGTGGTCGAAGTCGCGATGCAGTACAGCGATGGGTTCAATGAAACCCTGCTGACATTCGCCAACAACATCAACAACCACGACGGCGGCACGCACCTCAGCGGATTCAAGACCGCGCTCACCGGCACCATCAACCGATATGCCGAAGCCGCCAAGCTGATGAAAGACATCCGCCCCAGCGGCGACGACGTGCGCGAAGGGCTCGTGGCGGTCATCAGCGTGAAACTGCCCGAGCCGCAGTTTGAAAGCCAGACCAAGGACAAGCTTCTCAATCTGGAAGTTGAATCGTTCGTTCAGCAGGCGGTCAACGAAAAGCTGGGTGTTTATTTCGAGGAGAATCCCAAGGAAGCCCGCGCGATCTTTGAAAAAGGAATGCTCGCCGCCGAAGCGCGCGAAGCGGCCCGCAAGGCCCGCGAACTCACCCGCCGCAAAAACAGCCTCGAAGGCAACAGCCTCCCCGGCAAACTCGCCGATTGCCGCAGCAAGTCCAACGAGGACACCGAAATCTTCCTCGTCGAGGGCGATTCCGCCGGCGGCAGCGCCAAGCAGGGACGCGATTCCAACCTACAGGCGATCCTTCCCCTCTTCGGGAAAATCCTCAACGTCGAGAAAGCCAACGCGGTCAAAATCATCTCGCACGAAGCCATCCGCACCATCATCAGTGCCCTGGGCTGCGGGTTCCGCGAGGATTTCAACCTGGAAAAACGCCGCTACGGCAAGATCGTCATCATGACCGACGCCGACGTCGATGGCAGCCATATCCGCACGCTGCTGCTGACCTTTTTCTTCCGGCACATGCAGGAATTGATCCGCGCCGGGCGCGTCTACGTCGCCCAGCCGCCGCTCTACCAGATTCTCCGCAAGAAAAAGAGCGAATATGTCCTCAACGAGCGCTCGATGCGCAAGGCGCTGACCGATCTGGGCCTGGATGGCGCGGAACTGATCATCCGCGACGATGAGGGCAAGGAAAAATCGCGCATCGCCGGCGAAGAGCTGCGCCGCGCGGTCGATCTGCTCGGCAAGCTGGAAGAACTGGTGCGCGTCGTCCAGCGGCGCGGCATCGATTTCGCCGAGTTTCTCGCCCGCCGCGACAGCAACGGCAGGCTGCCGCTGCATCACCTGATCGTCGATGGAGAGGAGAAATTCTTCAGCAATGCCGCCGAGCGCGATCAATTTCTCCGCGATGAAAAGATTCTCGCCGAACCGGAAGACTCCGATCCCGCCGGCGGCAACGGCTCGCCGCCGGATACCGATCACCGGCTCCAGAAAAATCAGGAACTGCACGAGGTAAAAGACCTCGACAAGCTGTTCAACCAGCTTGAGCAGCTTGGCCTATCAATCGATGATTATTTCCTGACGCAGGAGGAATCCGTCAGCGGTGAAAAACTGCCGACGAAATATGCCCTGGTCAGCGACGGCAAAACGCACGAAGTCGCCGGCGTGGCGCAAATCCTCCCGGCGATCCTGGGCCTGGGCAAAATCGGCATCGAAATCAAACGCTTCAAAGGCCTGGGCGAAATGAACAGCGAGCAGCTCTGGGAAACCACGCTCGACCCCGGCCGCCGCGTGCTGATGCGGGTCACCCTTGAAGAAGCCGGCGAAGCCGAGCGTCTCTTCAGCGTCCTGATGGGCGAAGACGTCGAGCGCCGCCGCCAATTCATCGAAGACCACGCCCTGGAAGTGAAAAACCTGGACGTGTAACCCCCAAAAATATTTAGCGGCGGTGCGCAGCACCGCGCTCACTGCGGCAGCGGATTCCCGCGCGACAAATGCCCCGCATCAAACGGATGCTCATCCATCCACTCCTGAATCGCCTCAATCCGATTCCCCGGATCAGGATGCGTCTGCAAAAATTCCGGCTCCCCCCCACCCGCGCTGATCTCCTTCAAAATCTGCATCACATCGATCATCGCCCGCGGGTCGTAGCCGGTTTCCGTCATGTATTGCAGACCGCACCGATCGGCCTGTGATTCGTCCTCGCGGCTGAATTTCAGTTGCACGATCTGGTCGGCGAGGTCTGCCACCGCCCACGCTGCCAGCCCGTTGCGATTCCCGCTCGCCGCAACGCCCGTCCCCAGCACGATCGACTGCCCAAGCCGGCTCTTCTCGATCTGCTGCGCAACGTGCCGCTCCACCACGTGCCCAATCTCATGCCCCAGCACCCCGGCCAGTTCCGCTTCATCGCTCATCTTCTGATACAGCCCCAGTGTGATGAAAACCTGCCCGCCCGGCAGCGCGAATGCGTTGATCGTCTGCGCATCATTCAGCAGGTGAAATTGATATTTGTACTGACTGTCATGCGCGTCGGAGCGGGCGACGACCAGTTCGCCGATGTGCTCCACCTCCTCGGCCCGGGGATCAGACATCGGCACATCGCCCCCCATCTGCGCCGACATCTGCGGCGCCGACTGCAATCCCAGCGCGATTTCATCCTGCGGCGACATCGACACAAACTGCTTCTCGCCCGTGACGGGATTGACCGACTCATGGCCGAAATACGAGATGATCCCAAACAGAACGATGATCGCCCCGATGATGAAGCGGAAGTTGATGCACCCGCCTCCACTGCTGCCGTAGTTGTACCCGTAATATTGGCTCATGCGTCTTCTCCCACGGCGATTTTGCGGGCGAGGTTCGAGATATTCTGATGCGCCAGCTCGCAGGCGTAATCGACGCCGATGGTTTCGCGATACGCATCGATCTTCTGCACCGCATCCGGCGCAAACCCCGCCGCCGCCAAAAACGGCGCGTGCAACCGCTCCCACAGAGCCATCGTTGCCGCGTACGTCCGGGTCTGGAGCTCGCTGTCTGAGAGCACGATACTGTGCACCGGCAGTTGCCGCATTAAAACATCCGGCTGCATGGGAGCCGTCGCAGGCATTGCAATATTCGCGGTTGGAACGATCACGATGATTCGCCCTTCACCCATCGGATACACGGCCGCCAGGAAAATATCCAGATATAAGCCCAGTTCCGCAATCGCCTGCCGCGCGTTGACCGCCGGCTGGATCGATCCCCATCCCGCGATCAGTATCTGTCCATGCTCGATTTGCCGGGCAATCGCCGCCCCATCGGGCGCATCGGCCGCATCGCGGGCGATAAAATCGAGCTGAATCTTTCCTTCGCCGCACCGCTGCCGGCGCTGCCGCCGCGATTCCTGCAGCGGCATATACAGGCGCGACAGCGAATCCCAATCCCGCGCGTTCCACGCCAGTTCTTCGGCCTCGGCCAGCGTCTTCTCCGCCTGAAGATACCGCATCCGCGACAGCTCCTCCTGCCCGCGCTCGCAAAGCGATTGAATCTGCGAAGAATCCATCGGCGGGGATTGTAATGCGGATGTGATTGAACGCGCAACCCATATCAATCCTACGGCATCGGCAAATCCGCCTGAACGAGCGTGGGCCGGCCGTCGCGCGGAAACAACCGGCAAGGGTAGGTTCGGATCGATATCCCCAGCGATCCCGGCATCTGCCCATCGGTCAGCCGAAAATTCCAGCCGTGATACGGGCAGACCGCGCACCCCTCTTCCACGCCGCCGCCGGAAATATCATGTCCCGCGTGCGGGCAAGTGCTGTCGAGCACAAACACTTTCGATTGATGCAGATAAACCGCCAGCCCGAAGCCGTCGATATCGACACGCCTGGCGATTCCCTCGGTCAGTTCGTCGAGATCGCACAGGCTGATCCACGCCATCGGTTACTGAATCTCCGAAAGTTTCACGGGCCGGCGCTCCTTGGCGCTGACGACCACCGCTTCGAGCACGCGCTGGGTTTGATACGCATCTTCAAAATCCCCCAGCGGGATCGTCGGTTTTTCACCGCCCAGCATCATCATGAGGTCAGCCGCCTGGTTGATGAACGTGTGCTCATATCCAATGATATGCGCATCGGGCCACCAGGCGTGGGCATAAGGATGATCCGGCGCGTGCGTGACCATGATTTTCGTCCAACCCTTCACCTTGGCATCGGCGGTGTTATCGAAATAGCTGAGGTGATTCATGTCCTCGAAGTTGAAGCTGACCGCCCCCTTTTCCCCGTGAATTTCCACCCCATTTTTATTCTGATATCCCGTTGAAAAGCGGGTGGCCTCGAAACTTCCCACCGCACCGCCTGAAAACCGGCAAAGAAACAGCGTCGCATCATCGACTTCCACTTTGCCCTTTTTTCCCTTGCCGCTTTTCGCGCCGCCGGCGATTCCACCGGCCGAGCCCACCGATGGAATCAGCCGTTCCTTCACGAACGTCTCGGTGATCGCGCCGTTGATTTCGGTGATCTCCTCGCCGGCAATGAAGCGGGCCATGTCGATGACGTGCGCGCCCAGATCGCCATGACTGCCGCTGCCGGCGACTTTCTTGTCGAATCGCCAGATCAGCGGCACATCCGGCCCGGCCCAGTCCTGAAGATAATATCCGCGCACGTGATAAATCCGCCCGATCTTCCCGGCGCGGGCGAGCTGATACGCCAGCGCCACCGCCGGCGTGCGGCGATAGCTCCACCACACCGAGGTTTTCGATTTCTTATATTTCCGCGCCGCATCCCGCATCAGCCGGGCATCATCCAGATTCCCCGCCAGCGGTTTTTCGCAGGCGATATGCTTTCCCGCCTCCAACGCCGCGATGGCCATCTCGCGGTGCATATGGTTCTGAGCGGTGATGTCCACGAGGTCGATCTCCGGGTTTTGCAGAGTCTCGCGCCAATTCGTGGAGATATTCTTCCACCCCCATTTCGCCGCGAACTCTTCCAGCGCCGTCCGATCCTGCGCCGCCACCGTATGCATCACCAACTCCACCGGCAGCTTAAAAAATTTCGGCGCCTTCAAAAACGCATTGCTATGCGCCCGCCCCATGAACTTTTGCCCGATCAGACAAACATTCACCTTGCGCTTCGCCATAATCCTCCTCCATCTGAAAAATTTTCGTCCGCGAAGTGTACCCGCCGGAATCACGCGGGCAAGAAAAACTCGACTTGGGGCACTGATGCCGTTTGAAATCAAATAGTTTTTTCGACGGTTTTTCCGCATTCCGGGCAGCGGCCAGGCGTGGCGCGGAGGTCGTAGCCACACTGATTGCATGTGCCGGCAAACTGCTGTCTATGTTTCCTCTTTTCTAAGATAACCCAACGGGAAACGGGGATCGCGAAGAGTAAAAGCAACAACCCATATGAAATGCTCAGACTAGTATAAGGGTATGAAAGTCCAGAGCCAAAATCTCCTTCCTCCCACCAGACCACGCCGAAAAAGCTTCGCCGATGTATCGCGAACGAATGCACTATTGGGCTCGGTTTGAACGAAGTTCCTTCAATGTGGAGATTGTGCCAATCCCAGTGGCCGGGAAATGTCGCACACCTCCAGTACACAACTGAGATACCGTGTTGCCAAGTTGCTATATTGAATCCGATCCCCCTGATGCCGAATCCCCCGCTGGAGAGCCGCGCAATATCCAGATCAAATTGGCTGCGTACCCACATGATTCCGGTTGAAAGGAAGAGCATCAACGATATCGCCGCTAGCCCATTGAACAACCAACGTCGAAAACGTTTCATGCGAAAATTGTATCGCGCCCCAGTCGATCAATCTCAGCAGATCTTCAATCTCCTCAATCATCGCCCCATCTCAAAGGGATCGCCCGGCCGTAACCAGACCCACCAAGCCCGCACGAATCGACAACCGGTGACATCATTCGAGCCAATGCCCTTATTCGGCATCGCACGTGTAACGACAAAAATGACTTTGCATTTCACCCCTCACAAATCAAAACTACTCTCAAAAACTCGAAACGAGTCGCGATCGCACACGATCCGATTTGCAAGAAAACAGATCACTCAGGCATGACTATCCGGCGCATGCCCACCTGTCCGATCCTCCTTAGCCGGTCGCGGCGGGCCCGAATAAAGATCCATGTAGAAATAGAGCAAATCCTTCCCCGCATGATGCCGCGTGCTGCCGTGGCTGAAGCCAAGCTTTTGAAACATTTCCACCACCACCACGCGCTCGGCGAAAGTATCCAGAGCCACCTTCAGATACTGATTTTCCTTGCAGAAGGTGATGGCGGTTTCCAGCAGCGCCTTGCCGATCCCACGGCGGCGGAAATCCTGCGCCACCCGCAGGCGGCGGACTTCTCCCACGCCCTGGTCATGATGCTGAACGCCGATCATTCCGACGATTCGCCCATCACTGGTTTCCGCGACCCAGAAATGGTTGCCGGATGTTTTCATGTACACGGATTCGATGTCGTCCAAATCCAGGGCGGTGTCGTTCTCGGCCAGTTTTCCGCCCAGCAGACCCTCCACGTACAGCTTGTGGCAGGCAGGCAGATCGCCCGGATGAAAATCACGAATGGTCCAGGGGGCCGCTTCCATCAGATGATTGTATCACCGCCGTCCAAGGCGAGGCGGAATTAAATCTTGACGACCAGATGGCGGAGCACATCGGTTTGCGTATCGACCAATGCCACGGTTTTCTTCGCCGCCCGGTGCAGTGCTCCGGGATTGATGATGCGCGTATGCCCGACGCGTTCATCGGATGGAACATGGCTGTGGCCGACGAACAGATAATCGTACCGAATATTCCCCTCGGTGATCTTCGCGAGGTGCCGCAGATTGTCCCCGTGCATGATCGCCACCTGTCTCCCGCCCAGTTCCAGGTGCCCAAAATCATCGCAGCACTGTATTCCAAGCCCCTCGGCATAGCCTTTGAGCAGGGGCCGATCGAAATCATTGTTGCCCCAGACGAACGCGGACGGAATCCCGGCGAGCAGATCGAGAATGTGTTGTCCCCCCACATCGCCGCAGTGAATGAGAAATTCCGCGCCATTGGCGCGCAGCGTTTTGATCCCCGCCCGTGCCGCGGAAACGTTGTCGTGCGTGTCGCTGAAAACGCCCAAAATCATCGACCATCATCCGGCCAATTTCCATCAACCTCTTTACGCGATATGCCTGCCGAATAGCCGCAATATCCCGTCCGTGAGAATGTACCATCCCAATAGAAACGTGACGATATAAACAATTTTCGTAAAGGCCGTATCGCTTATTCGGCGGTTGAGCCATCGACCGAAAATCGCTCCGACGACCACCAGGGGCAGAAACCGAAGCGTGAACGGCAGCCGGGCGCGGGCAAACTGACCGCTGGCATAATAGGCGGGAATCTTTGCGGAATTCAGCAGGAAAAAATAAACGGCGCTGGTCCCCACATAGAGCTGGCGGTCCAGCCCCATCGGCAGAAGGTACATGGCGATGATCGGACCCGCCGCATGCGCGATGGTCGAGCTGGTGGCGGCGAACCAGCCGGTCAGCCACGACCGCCACGGCTCGGGCATCAGCCGGATTTGCGTGCCGCGATAAATCCGCCACCAATGGATCGAAACCAGCAGGATCGATTCGCAGCCGATTTCGATGCGGATCAGTGCGTTGACCAGATCGGCCCGGGAATGGATCACGTCGAGCAGAACGCCCCCCACGATCACGCCGATGACAGACCCCGGCAAAAGCCGACCGACCAATTGCCGGGCGAGCACCGCCTGTCCGTTTTTATCCTCCGATTTTTTCGGGAAGAACAGATGGAAATATTGCCAGACCGCGATGAGATCGCCGGCAATCAGGAGCGGCAGGAGCAATCCCAGCGCAGCCGCCGAGCCCCAGCCGGGGATGTAACCCATGGCGATGGCGGTCATGGGAACGATCATGAGCCCCACGCCCGAACCGAAGCCGCTCTTGGTGATGCCGATGAAAGCCACGGCAAAAAAAACGATCAGCCACCAACCCATGAACCGTTTTTCCTTCCCGACCTATTTTCGCATTTTGTGCAATGAAAGATGACGCTGGAATTGATGCCCGGACTGCTCGAAAGAGAGATTCAACTCGACGTCAAGCCCGCTGTCCCATTGCCAATGCTGATTGTATGGGTCGCCCGTCCCGTCGCTGCCCGGCACGGGAATAAATCCGGACCGATCGTACGAACCCACCGGCGACGGGGAAGCGGCCGCGGGCTGGGATTCGCCCAGCGCCATCGGCGGCAAGATCAGCTTCAGCGGCGCTCCCGGCGAGATGGTTTGACCGGCGATGGGGTGCGCCCCGCCCTCGGGGTCGACCACGTCGCTGCTATCTCCCAAAAGCTCCACGGGCGTATCTGAAACATTGTCGATCCAGAGCACCAGGCGCGATTCCACCGCCCGCATGCGAAATTGCAGGGGCTGGGCGGCGATCACCGTATCTTGCGAATCTGATACATCCACTGTCGATCCGCCGCTTTCCAGATTGGCTTCAAACCCGACCGGCGCGCACCCACCGATCAGAATATTCATCATCAGCGGGAGCGCCGCCAGCATTGCTGCTATCTTATGATTCAGCATGAACGACCGAAACCAACGGGATGGGGGGTTTATATTCCTCGTCGGCACCCGCAACATCATATCCGGCGGCGGTACAACCGCGACGGCCGTTTGCCCCAAGTGCGGACGCGAAGGCGTTTTCCAGAACAGGTCGATGCGGACGTGGGTCACATTTTTTATGGTTCCGCTTTTCCCCGTGAGCGGCAAACAACCGATGTGCCAGTGCTCCAGTTGCAAGGCCAAATTTAAGGGCTCGGCCGAGCAGATGCAGAAATCCGCCGCCGCCTTTCCCGTGCAACAGCCATCGCAAACTCAGCGGGCCATCCAGATGTTTAACAGTCTGCGCACGAGTCCGGCCAATTCGGTGACGCTGAATAATCTTCTTCTGCTATACCTGCAAATGGGCGAACTGGACCAGGCGGTATCGGCCGCGCATCAGTTTCCCGACGCCCTCAACGCCAGCGAGCAGTGCATGACGGCGCTGGGCCGCGTGCTCCTCGAGCAAGGCGATCGCCCGACCGCGCTCCAGTGGTTTGAAGCCGCCATCAACCGCAATCCAATGCTCGGCGAGGCGCAGTATTGCAAGGCGATCGCGCTGATGGGCATGGAGCCGCCGAATCTCACCGAAGCGATGACCGCCGCCCGCGCCGCGCGCACCGCGGGGCTGCCGGATGCGGATGCTTTGATCAAAGAACTCGAAAATCGGGCCCGGGCCGTATAGCTTCCAGTCATGGCCATCGCCACCCTCAGCAAGATCGAGAAGACTTTCGGACGCCGCGTGCTGTTCGACAAGCTCGATTTCGCCATCGACCGGGGCGATCGCGTGGGCCTGATCGGCGATAACGGCAGCGGGAAGACGTCGCTGTTCAAGGTTCTCCTCGGCGAGCTTTCCATCGACGCCGGCACGGCCGCGGTTTCAAAGGGCATCCGCGTCGGCCATCTCCCGCAGGACCCGGTGTTCGATGCGTCCAACACCGTCATCGACGAAGCGGAGCTGGCATTCGCCGCGCTGCACGATCTCTCGCACGAGCAGCGCGATCTCGAGCATCAGATGGCCCACATCACCGGCGAGGAACTGGATCGGCTTCTCAACCGGTATCAGCACGTCCAGCACGAATTCGAGATCGCCGGCGGCTATGCGTGGCGGCATCGGCTGGAAGCGGCGCTGCTCGGCGTTGGGCTGGGCGCGGAAATGTGGGAGCAGAACGTCGGCACCCTCTCGGGCGGCCAGCGGTCACGCCTGGCGCTGGCGAAACTGCTCACCGCGCAAAACGATCTCCTGCTGCTCGATGAGCCGACCAACCATCTCGATCTGGCGGCCATCGCCTGGCTTGAAAATTTCCTTATGGATTTCAGCGGCGCGGTGCTCATCATCAGCCACGATCGCTACCTGCTGGATCGCCTGGCCACCCGCATCGCATGGATCAGCGGCGCGAAACTCAAATCCTATCCGGGCAATTATTCCGCTTACATCTCGCAGCGTGAGCTTCAGGAACTCACGCAGAAACGCGCCTACGAGGAACAGCAGGCGGATATCGAGAAACAGGCGGAATTTATCCGACGCTTTGGCGCGGGCCAGCGCGCCCGCGAGGCCAAAGGCCGCGATAAACGGCTCCAGCGCCTGCTCCGCAGCGATGCGCTGCTGAAGGATGTCGCATCCTCAAAGAAGATCAACGTTTCCCTCGGCACCGAGCAGCGCGCCGGCGACCGCGTGCTGAAAGTAAAGGAACTCAGCAAATCCTATGATGGAAAACAGCTTTGGAAGGACATCGAGCTGGAAATCCGCCGCGGAGACCGGCTGGGGATTCTCGGCCCCAACGGATCGGGAAAAACCACCCTGCTGGAAGTCCTCCTCGGCCGGCGCGATGCCGACGGCGGCGATATTCGCTGGGGCGCGAACCTCAACATCGGATATTACGATCAGCGCCTGGGCGATCTCGACCCCGAAAGCACGGTGGCCGAGGAGGTCCGCGGCGACCGCGAAATCTCCCCGGGCGAGCTTCGCAGCGTTTTGGCGATGATGCTCTTCCGCGGCGAAGAGATCGACAAACCAATCCAAATGCTCAGCGGCGGCGAGCGCGCCCGCGTCGCGATGGCGCAGCTTCTGGTCGATCGCCCCAATGTGCTGGTGCTCGACGAGCCGACGAATCACCTCGATATCCAGTCATGCGAAGCGCTCGAATCAGCGCTCGTTGATTTCCCCGGTACGATTATCTGCGTCAGCCACGACCGCTATTTTATTGACAAGATCATCGGCCGCCTGCTGATTCTGCAACCGCCCGATACGATTCAATTCACGGGCAATTACACCGCCTGGGCCAAGCGACAGGCGCAGCTCGCCGCCGAAGCGCGCCAGCCCAAACCGCCGCCGCCCAGGGAAACCAATTCCCGGCAGTCGAAACCCGCGCCTCGGAAAAAATCCGAAAACCCCTGGTCCCGCCCCTTTGGCCGTCTGAGTGTTCAGGACCTCGAAAAACAAATCGCCGAAACCGAGGGTGCCATCGCGGATTGCCAATCCCTTTTCACGAACAGCGGTATTACCCGCGACGCAGGCAAAGCCAAAAAACTCAACGAGGACTTCACCGCGCTCGAAAAGAAATTGAAGGAACTGGAGCAGGAGTATTTCACTCGAACGAGTTAGCCGCCTCGCTTGCGAGGCGTTTGGCGGGCATCTGACAGATAAACGCAGCCGCGATGATCAGGATTGCTCCTACCAATTCCCGGAATAGCATTCCCTCGCCGAGAAAGATAAATCCAAAGATCGCCGCGAAGACCGGGTCGAGCGAAAAGATCACCGCCGCCTGCGGGGCGGGCACCACCTGCTGGGCAGTGGCTTGCAATAAGGTCGTCGCGCCGGTGCAGGCCAGGCCCAGGTAAAGCAGCAGCGGCCAGTGAAAATTCGCCATATGAAGGGGCGCGGCGACGAACCAGATCCCGCTGAAAAGCGTCATCGGCACAAGCTGGGCGACCGCCAGTGGAATCGGGGCGAACTTCGCCGCATGTTCCATCCGGTAGATGTAAACCGCCCAGGTGATCGCGGTGCCCAGCGACCAGAAATCCCCCGCGTTCGGCCCGCCGCCCTGGGCACACATCAGGCCGCAGCCCACCAGCGCGAGTATCGCCGCGCTCCAGACGATGCCGCGCACTTTTGTGCCCGAGAGGGCCGACAGCATCGGCGTGAGCACGACATACATCGCCGTGATGAACGCGCAGCGGTTGACGCTGGTGTAACGAAGCGCCACCGCCTGCGTCGCATATCCTGCGAACAGCCAGACGCCGAGCTCAACGCCAAATCGCCAGGTCTTCGCATCCCTGCGAACAAAGGCGAGCAGCGCGATCGCCGCGATGGCAAACCTCGCGAGGCACACGGCCGATGCGGGCATCGACGGTGAGACCTGCTTGATGACGACGAAGCTCGATCCCCACAGCGCGCTGGCGACGACGAGCATCGCCGCCCCGCGCGTTTGCGTCAGACGCATCACTCATCCACCGCAAAGCCCTGCTTCTGATATTCGCTGAGCTTGTACTGAAGCGTTCGCCGGCTGATGCCAAGTTCCTGCGCGGTGGCGGTGCGGTTGCCCTCGTTGCGGCGCAGGGCGGCGATGATGTGCTCGCGCTCGACATCCTGTAGCGTCTGCACCGGCTCGTCTTCGGTTGCCGCGGGCTCTTCCTCCGCCGGGGCGAGATTCTGCGGCATGGGCCGCACCAGCCGCTGGGTGGCGCGGTGGAGCGATTTTTCCAGTTCCCCCAGCGGGCACGGTTTTTCCAGAAAATCCACCACATCCAGCCGGATCGACGCCCGCGCCGATTCCAGATTTCCAAATCCCGTCAGCACGATCACCTGGTGATCGGGATTATTCGTGCGCAGTTTTTCAAACAGCTCGATCCCGCTGACGCCGGGAAGATTGAGATCAAGGATTGAGATGTCGAATTTGGTGGCCTGCATGAGGCGCAAAGCCTCTTCGCCGGATCGGGCGGAGGCAACCTGGAATCCCCACGAGCCGATGGCCCGGGTCAGCACATCGCGCAGGCGCCCCTCGTCATCGACGATCAGGACGCGCACCTCGGACGGAGTCAGCGGCTTGGACTGATTCATTAGTCGAGTTCCTCATCCAAATCGAACGAAGCGGTGGGCAGGGCAACGGTAAAACGGCTTCCTCGGCCGGGCCCTTCGCTGTGGGCGCGGATTTCTCCGCCGTGCCGCACCACGATCGCGTGCACGATGGACAATCCCAGCCCCACGCCTCGCCGGGCTTCGACCGTCGTGGCGGTCTTTCCACGATTATCCGTATAAAACGGCTCGAAAATCTGATCGAGCACGCCTTCGGGCATGCCCTTCCCGGTGTCTACCACGTTCAATTCCACCTCGCGGCGATCGGCGCCGATTTCGACGTAAACCTCCCCGCCGGCGCTGGTCGCCTCCAGCGCGTTGAACAGCAGGTTCAGCACCACCTGCTTGATTTCATCGCTGCGGCCCTTGATGCGGTCGTCGATTCCATTGGCGGGTTTCACGGTCAGAATGCGGTCGTGATATTCCGGCATCGCCGAGACGGAGGCCACCTGCTCGCGCACGAGTGTGCCAAGCGAAAAAATCGACGGCGCTTCCTGCGGCCCGCGACCGAGGGTCAGCAGCTTCTGCACGATGCGCTTGCAGCGATATGCCTCTTCGCAAATCACCTGGAGCGATCGCGCCGATTCATCCTGCGCGCTGTCATCGCCGCGCTCGATGGCGCCCAGCGACAGCTCGGCATGCGCGGTCATGATGCTCAGTGGGTTGTTGATCTCATGCGCCACGCCCGCCGCCAAAAGACCCACGCTGGCCAGGCGCTCGTTGCGGACCAGCTGGCGGCTCTTGGCCTCCACGCGCTGCTGGAGGTTGTGATACAGGTCTTCCAGCCTCGTCGCCATGCGGTTGAAATTAACGGCCAGCTCGGCGAATTCGAGCGTTCCTTCCGTATCTACGCGACCATTAAACCGCCCGGCGGCGATGCGTTCCACGGCCAGTTTCATGCGGGCCAACGGCCAGAGGATCGCGCGGTATTGGGCGATGCCGATAATCATCGCAATCAGCGCGCCGCCCACGAGCAGGCCGCTCATGGAAATCATCAGCAGCTCAAGATGATGGTTGGCACGTTCATAGGCGGATTGAATCGCCTGGCGGCTTTCCACGTCCAGATCGATCATTGATTTCACCACCGCATCGAGATTTTCCGGACCATCGAAACTGTCGTTGGATGTGGCGTTTTGGAGCGAGGATCGGACAGTCTGCTCCAGCGCCGCATCCAGCGAGGGGGCATCCGGCGGGAAGCCGTCGTTGAAATGCTTCAGCGCCATGGAAAGCTGAATATGGGCGTTGGCGGGCTCGGGATGGGCGATGCTGAGATAAAGCCTCGCCGCGGCTACGAATGTGCCAACTTCGTACAATTTATTGAGACGTTGGTAATCGTTCAGGGCATCGTCGAAATCCGAGCGCATGGCGTTGATCTGCCAGATGGAGCCCACCCCCGCGGCCAGGAGGCTGGCCACCAGAATAGTGATCTGATACGCGAGCTTGCGCCGGAGCGTCATCATGCCGATATATCATCTCATAAAAGCGTTGTGAAACGGAAATCGCGCAGGGAACGCGCAATTTTTACCCGTCAAATATCGCTCCCGACCGGGTGGCGCGATAAGCTGGGGGAAATGCTTACCCGGAGACCTCGATGAAACGTTTGGCCCTGTTACTTGCGGTTATTATAAGTCTCAGCGCCGCTACTTTCGCGGGCGCCGCGGATACCGATCCGTCCCAACTGGCGCAAAGCACGATCGATAAATCGCTGACATACCTGAAATCGCAGCAGAAACCGGACTTCGGCTGGCAAGGGACCGAAGACCCGCCGGGGATCACGGCGCTGGTGCTGCGAGCCTTTGTCGATGATGCGGATTATAAGGCGACCGATCCGTTTCTTGGCAAGGGATACGGCAAGCTGCTTTCCTACCAGGTCAGCAGCGGTGGAATCTATAAGGAGGTGCTGGCCTGCTACAACACCGCCATCTCCATCAGCGCGCTGGCCGAGTCGAAGGATTCGCAGTACCTCGACCCCATGCAAAAGGCGCTGGACTTTCTGAGGTCGCTGCAGTGGTCCGACAGCATCACCGGCGTGCCGGATTTCGTCCGGGTGAAAAGCGACAAAGACGTGCGATACGGCGGATTCGGCTACGGCCACCGCGCACGGCCGGACCTGAGCAACACCCAGATGGCCCTCGACGCGCTGCATGATGCGGGCGTGCAAAGCAGCGACCCCGCCTTTGCCACGGCGATGAAGTTCGTCAGCCGCTGTCAGAATTTCTCCGAAACAAACGACCAGCCGTGGGCGGGCGATGATGGTGGATTCATCTACACCGCCGCTGACGGCGGGAATTCCGCCGCGGGCGAATATGCGCTCGGCGGCCGGCGCATGCTGCGAAGCTACGGATCGATGACCTACGCGGGGCTTAAGAGCATGATCTACGCGGGACTGTCGCACGATGATCCGCGCGTGAAAGCGGCGTGGGACTGGGTCGGCAAAAATTTCACAGTCGATGAAAATCCCGGAATGTCGGCGCTCGGCCCCGAAAACGCCCAGGGCGGCCTTTATTACTACTTTTACACGATGTCCCGCTCACTGGCGGCGTATGGGCAGCCCGTCATCGTCGATCCACAGGGGAAACATCACGACTGGCGCTTGGCGCTGATCGATAAAATTGCGACGCTGCAGCGCCCCGACGGCAGCTTCATGGGACAGCGCAAATGGATGGAGGACAACCCCGTGCTGGTGACCTCCTACACGGTGCTGGTGCTCGAGCAAGCCAGAAAGGACCTGGCCGCCAAGCCTGCGGGCTAGCAGCGGACAATTCCAAAGAGGAAACCAAGGAGACTTCGTGGATAAATTCATCGTTCCCAATTTTCATGTGATTCTGATCCATTTCCCGCTGGCGATGCTCAGCGCCGGGGTGGCCATTGAGCTGTTCAGTTTCATGTGGCGGCGCAGCACCTTCCGCGTCGCGGGGCAGTGGATGATCCTTCTGGGAACCCTCGCCGCCGTGCCTGCCGTAACCAGCGGGCTTTACGCGCTGGCCGATGTCATGGGACACGGGCAGGGATTTGATTCATGGGTCGATCTCAAGAACAACAGTGGGTTCACAAAAACCGACTGGAACTTCATTACCTACCACATCCTCATGAACGCCATCGGAACCGGCCTGGCGCTTTTCGCCGTCGTTATGTGGCTCGGCGCATCCGACTCCTGGCGAAGAATCCTTCGCATCCCCGCTCTGCTGATATTGATCGTCGCCCTGGGCGCGATGACCAGCGGCGCGTGGCACGGCGGTGAGATGACCTATCGCCTCGGTTTCGGCGTCCAGGGAAAGCTCGCCGCCCTCCCCGATGCACCGGCCAAACCGCAAACCATTCACGATAAAGTCGAATATTACGCCCCCGAGGGAGAAATTCACCTGCTCATGGCCGGCTTCGTCTTCGCCATGGCCGCCGCGGCTCTGGGGCTTTCCATTCGCCGCGCCGTCACCACCGAAACCGTCGTCGTGCAGCGCGTGCCCCCCACCTATATTTCCGCCGAGGCCGGGCGCGAGGGAAACGTCAAGCCGATCTCGCTGCTTCAGGCACTGAACGATCCGGGCGATGAGATTCCCGTCACCCGCACGGCGCCCGCGGCGCGATTCTGGCTCATTGGAAGTTTGCTGACGCTGGCGGCGATTGCCAGCGGGTTCTGGTTCGGCGGCTATCTGATGCCCTGGCCGTGGATCATCGACCGCGATCACCTCACGCGCGCCATTCACCACATCAACGATCCCAAGCGGGCACGCGAAGGGCTGCATATTGCTTTCGGCGGATCAATTCTGGTGCTGACCCTGATTCTGGCGCTCCTGACCCGCTTCACCCCGCGCAGCCGCGTGTTTTTCACGGCGTTCTCGTTCTTGCTGATTCTGGTGATGGCGGCGCAAATCTGGATCGGCGTGCAGATGACGTTCGACGGCGGCCGCGGCCCGCTGGCCCGTTTCAAAACGCCAACTGAAGCCGCGGAGGAAGATCAGCCGGACATCTCGGCGCCTGCCACGCAGCCAAGCCTCTCGCCGGCACCCACCACATCGTCGGCGACGCCGATGACGTTCGGGCAGTGAACGCAGCAAGCTGAAAGTTGAGGATTCAGTTGTCGATCGGCTGGACTTTGTCCACATCAAAGCGGTAGATGCTTTTGATCACACCGGTCTGCGGATCTTTGCGGATGACGGTGTGCTCGGTGCCCCAGACCTTTACCGGGACATCGTAGTAATAGACGTGCTTGCCCTTGTTCACGTACGCATCCACAAAGTGCTGCGCCAGCGGCGGCCCGGAGAAACAGCACTTGGTCTTGGAATAAACAAGCTGGAAGTAATCCAATTTCTCGGATTCATCGGCTGAATGCGGCGCCCACATCTCGCCGATAGCAAGCACCTTCTCTCCTTCCAGCGATCGCCATTTGGAGGGGATGTCCTCCATCGTGGCGTTCATCTGATCCATGTCGAAGCTGCTCATCGCCTTAAGGTCGATTTCCTTATACGCCCCTTCGTTGTGAATCCCGCCGCTGAGAAATTCGTTGAGCCACCAGAAAAACAGCAGCATAATCGGCAGGACGATGACGGAAATGAATACCAGCACTCGCCAGTTGATTCTCTGCGACCAGGGAAGTTTTTCATGCGGCAGAGGGCGCGGCTGGTAGGAAAGGCCGGAACCGCCCATCTGCGGAGGGGCGGAAGAAGGCATCGGAGGCGGATTGATCGTGCTCATGGTAAATCCACGCCAGAATTATTGACCTGCAATGTTAAACCTATTGCGGGGCCGCGCGAACGCTCGTGGCATCAAGCTGGAAGATGCTCACGATAAATCCACCGTCCCGATCTTCCTTGACGTGCAGCGTTCCCTCGACAACCAGTTCATCGGGATAATAGTTTACCGCCTTGTCCTTGGGACAGTGAACGATAATCGTATGCTGAATCTGCGGCGGTTGACCGAAACAACAGGCAAAAAGGCTCGGCACCAGTGCAAACTCGGAAATGCTCTCCGCCTGATCCAGCGGAATCATATAACCCGCAGTTTTGAAATGGCAGCTATCGAGCCGCTTGACATCATCGGGAATCGTCCCGCCCAGGGTGGCATCGTAATCGAAATTTCCCAGCTCCTTGATGGGCAGTTCAACCACATCGCCCGGGGTCGGGGCCGGATGGATATGCCGTGGGCCGCCGTCCACCGCAATCGCCACCGATTGATTGGGGTTATTCGGATTATTGGCGTTTTTCGCCTTGTCCGCTGCCGCAAGAATCTGGTGGCGGCACATGCGGATTTGTTCCATCACCGGCCCAAGCTGGTCCGGCTGGTCCGCCAGCAGCTCCGACACCTTCTGAAGCAGCGGGACCGCCGCGAGGTAGTTTCCCCGGCCCATATCCTCGTTGGCTTCAAGCTGAAGCTCTGCGGCGAGGTTACTGGGCTGCGACGTGGCTGCCGCATCCCCCCAGGCGCGAGATGCCAACAGGGCAACCAGCAGTGCGAAACTGACTCCAAGTCTGGACATAGGCCACGAGTTACACCATAGCATATCCGCAAAGTTGCACGGAATCTCGTTATTGTGCGGCCGCGGGCGAAACATTCATGGGTTGCGACATCAAATCCGGTTTAATCGCAAGATAATATAATTGCCCTTCCTGCAATTCATGCCCCGCCATCGCCTGGGCATACGGGCCGACACCCATGTAGATATCGCAGCGTCCGCTGGCGCGGATGGCGCCGCCGGTGTCCTGATCCACCATGAATCCGCTGAACGGCTGTGCCGTCGATGCGGTCAAATCGGGAACCGAAGTGTGAACAAAAGCCGGCATCGCCCGGGGATAAATATCCTTCTGCTCTTTGTCCGTGGCGATTGACGCCCAGGGCGTCACAGGCACGTTCAGGCTTCCATACGGCCCGCCACGCCGCTCGGTGAAAAACACATATCGCTGGTCCAGCGGCAGATATTTGTCCATCATCTCAGGGTGGCTGTTAAAAAAATCGGTCAATCCGCGCAGGCTGAGCTGGTCTTCGGTGATGACTCCATCCGCCACCATCTGTCGACCAGGGCTGGTGTATTCATATCCATTGGTGCCGGCGAATCCGATCTCATAAATCTGTCCGGTATCCGCCAATCGGAGCCGGGCTGAGCCCTGAATCGTCACCACATACGCCTCCCACCGGCACTTGAGCCAGACCAGCTCATTGCCTGCGAGCTTGTGACCCGTCTCAATTTCCCCGCGCGTGTAATAAGGAATCGTCTGTCCATCGGACGTGCGGCGGCCCTGCACCTGACCCGTCGCGGGATCGCGAACCAGATCGGCCGGCAACTTATAGAGCGGCCACTGATACTCCGCCGTCGGATGCAGGCTCGCATCATAAATCGGCGTGCAATAGCCGGTGAACAGGACGGTATCGGTATAACCCGAACCATCGGCCGCTGGCGCGCCGTAGCTCTTATACACCTCAAAATTCCCGCAAATCTGCTGATTGAACCATGCGCCGTCCCAATGCCCCATCGCGATCGATTGCCCACAAATCTCATCCAGCTTCTTCAGCGAATCCACCGCGCGGGCATGAGTGATATCCAGATACGGAAAAAAATTCCGGCTGCTGGGAGCGGACAGATATTCCAGGCTGTGCTCGACCGACGCGCGAAGCCGCTGCGGGTCAACCGCCTGTGCGCCGAAGTCGGGATACTCGCTCGGATCGATCTTCCGCAGAGCCACCATCCCGTCGGGAAGCGGCTGGCGAAAATTGATCTGCGGCGTCATCGCCTGCGGCGCCTGCTGCTTGCAGCCGGCCAAGGCGAGACATCCAAGCAAAAGAAATAGCAGTGAGTTTCTTGCGAGCGACATGGTTTTGATCCTCCATGATCAAAAGTACAGCGAATTATTCCCCCGCAATATTAATACAAAGTCAGATCGAAGCCAATCGGCGCCCGGCATGAAAGCAAAATAATTTCGCTTTCAAAGCCGCGAATATCGCCGTGAAGGCAAAAAGGGGACATTCATAATATTCCGTCTTGAATATTATGAATGTCCCCTTTTTCAATTTTTTCTGAAAGTGTTATGCCGCATGGGACTGGGCGGGGCTGGAGGACTTGCGGCGGTCGGATTTGGCCTTGTAGAGCCGTTCGTCGGCCTTTTTGAGCAGTTCGTCGGCAGCGGGCTGCGATAACTCCGTCAGGTTGCTGATTCCCACGGAAAGCTGCAGGCTTTCCGCTAGCTTGTAGGTCTTGCCCAGCGTTGCAACCAGCGATTGCAGACGCTCCGCAACTTTTTGCGCGGCAGGTTCCTCGCACGCCGGCAGCAGCAGCACGAATTCATCCCCGCCGTATCGGCAGCCGAAATCGCCGTCGCGGATCGTGCTGTGGATGATCTGACCAACTGATTTCAGAACCTCATCTCCCGCGGCGTGGCCCAGCGTGTCGTTCAGCTTCTTGAAATAATCCAGGTCGAGGATCATCAGCGTGAGGCATTTGTGGTCGTTATGGAGCTGCGCGATCAGCTGCGGCAGAATCTGATCGAGCATCCTCCGGTTGTACAAACCCGTCAGCGGATCGCGCACCGCCTGGTTGCGTAGCGATGCGACGGTGCGTTCCAGAATGCTGTGCTGATGGGCGATTCGCTGGCGCACTTCTTCTTTGATGTCGGCCACCGCCTGACGCTGCTGGCGCAGGTCCTGGAGCAGCAGCTTCACTTCCGCGGAGAGTTCAGACAGACTTCCGCTGCGGAAGTTTGAAAAATCCTCGATGGGCGCGCGACCCATGCGGATTTCGTGAATCAGCTTGCGCATTTGAATCGCCGGGAGCACCCACTGCCGCCGATGCCGCAGTGTCATGGCGAGCGCGAGGCACACCGCCGCGCCGGCGAGCACGATGCGCAGGATTCCATTGGCATTATCGAGGAACATGGGCAGCACGCGGGCAATACCCGCAACCGCCGCGACACCCGCCACCAGGAGCATCGCCGGGGCGAACGTCTGCCAGGTGGAATTCGGTCCCCAGGTCAGATCGGTGATATCCGAACCGAGCGCGCCGCCAGCGGGAGCGGGGGTGGGCGGTGTTTCGCCGCTGGAGTCGACCCGTTGATGTTCAGCGTTATCAGCCGCCTTCATCGGTTCCTTCCAAAACAGCATCGGATAGTAAACCTTGCCGGTAGAGCGGAAATTAACGGCAATCCCGGTTATCAGCCGCCGGCCCATCAGCCCGCCTCAACTTACATTTCCAGCAGCCGATATAAACAATGTTTCTTACCCAAACTGGTGCATCAACAATGTCGCTTGCAGAATATGACTTGGTTGTGATCGGGTCCGGCCCTGCCGGTCAGAAGGCCGCCCTGAGCGCTGCTAAACTTGGAAAATCCGTCGCGGTCATCGAGCGGACGGACAGCGTGGGCGGCGTCTGCATCCACACGGGAACGATTCCCTCCAAGGCCATCCGCGAAGCCGTCCTGCACCTCACGGGCTTGCGCGAGCGGTCGGTATACGGCGCCAGCTACGCCGTGAAACATCACATTCACATGTCCGACCTGCTCTATCGCTCCCAGCACGTTGTTCGCACGGAAGTTGAAGTGATTCGCAACCAGATGGAGAGAAATGGAATCACCCTCGTCAGCGGCAGCGCCTCGTTTGTCGACCCCAGCACCATTCATGTCACCCGCGGCGAGCAGAGCACGCCGGTGCGCGGAAAGAATATCCTCGTCGCCGTCGGCACGATTCCGGCGCGCCCCGCATCGGTTCCCTTCACGCCCAACAAGGTCATCGACAGCACCGACCTGCTGACGCTCTCGGAACTGCCCCGAAGCATGATAGTCGTCGGCGGTGGTGTGATCGGCACCGAATACGCCTGCATGCTCGCCGTCACCGGCGTGCGCGTCACGCTGATTGAATCGCGACCGCGGTTGCTGGAGTTCGTCGACGACGAGCTTGCCGAGAATCTCCAATTCCGCCTGCGCGACATGGGCATGCGGCTGCGGCTCGGTGAGTCGGTCGCATCCATCGAGATTATCGACGGCCATGTCCAGGCCACGCTTGCCAGCAGCAAGAAAGTCCTGGCCGATTCGCTGATGTACGCCATCGGCCGCCAGGGCGCGACCGATACGCTGAATCTCGCCGCCGCCGGCTTGAAAGCCGACAACCGCGGGCGTCTGAAAGTGAACGAGAATTTCCAGACGGATGTCCCGCACATTTACGCCGCCGGCGATGTGATCGGTTTCCCCGCGCTGGCGTCGACGAGCATGGAGCAGGGGCGACTCGCTTCCTGCCACATGTTCCACGAACTCGCCAACTCGACCAGCGCGCTCTTCCCCTACGGAATCTACACCATTCCGGAAATCAGCATGGTGGGCCAGAGCGAGCAGCAGCTCACGCAGCAGAATATTCCTTACGAAGTCGGCATCGCCCGGTATCGCGAAATCGCCCGCGGGCAGCTCATCGCCGATCCGAACGGAATCCTCAAGCTTCTCTTCCACGCCGAAAGCCATCGCCTCCTCGGCGTTCACGCCATCGGCACCGGGGCGACGGAGCTGATCCATATCGGCCAGACGGTGATGGCCGCGGGGATGTCGATCGACTATTTCGTGGATACGGTATTCAACTATCCCACGCTGGCCGAGTGCTACAAGGTCGCCGCGTTGGATGGCTTGAACCGCGTCCGGGCCACGCATCCCATGGCGGAACCTCCCCACGCCGCGGCGGCGTAGCGCGAAAGCCTGTTTCCGCACCGTATTTGCTTCACCACTCCGATCCCGTAAAATCCCCGCCATGCGTCACGTGATTTCTGCGCTGGTTGTGAATGAGCCGGGTGTTCTTGCCAACGTCGCGGGGATGTTTGCCGCGCGCGGGTTTAACATCGATTCGCTGGTGGTTGGGCGCACCGATGATCCCAATCTGTCGCGCATGACCATCGTGGTTGATGCGGATGAGAATACGCTGGAGCAGGTGCGCAAGCAGCTCGGCAAGCTGGTGCCGGTGACCAATGTGAAAGATTTTCAGGGCACCGCGTACATTGAGCGCGATCTGGTGCTGGTGTGCATCGGCGCGGGGCCGGCCAGCCGTCACGAGGTGATTGAGGTCGTCAATCTTTTTCGCGGGAAGGTTGTGGACGTCGGCAAGGAAAGCCTGACGGTGGAGCTTTCCGGCACCGAAGAGAAGATCGAGAAATTCGTCGAGCTGATGCGGCCTTACGGCATTCGCGAGCTGGCGCGCACCGGCGTGATCGCGACGGCGCGCGAGATGCAACCGGCGGGCAGCGGTAAATCCGCAGCGCCGGCTGGAAAACGCAAGCGGAGCATTGATGCGCCCTCATCGGCGGCGCTGCCGCCCAGTTAATTCGCGGCGCATATCGAAGTAACAATTCCAACCCATTGAGAATTCCCTGTACACTGTGCAGTCGATGGCGCAAGCTCTTTCACCGCAGAGAATCTGGCTCGCTCGCGGCATCGCGGTCGCGGCGGATATCGTTCAAATCGTTTTCTTCGGCATCATGGCCGAAGGCTTCGCCTCGCCGGTGGATGCCGTGGTGGATGTGATCGTCGCCATCGCGCTGACGCTGCTGGTGGGGTGGCACATCGCGTTTATTCCTTCGTTCATCATCAAGGCGCTACCGTTTGCCGATTTGGCGCCGACGTGGACCATCGCGGTGCTGATCGCCACGCGCGGCCGGGAAACTCCGGGCGAACCATGAAACCCGAGGTTTTCTGTTGTCGGCGCGGGTCCGGGAGCCCAACGTGCGGCCGCCGTTTGCCGGCAACGATATCTGGCTGGTGCGCCCCGACGGCTATGTGGCGATCGCGACGGATAAAAACGGCTGGCCCCGCATCGAAGAATTCCTACGGGACATCCTGCAAGCCGCCGATCGAGAATAAGAATATTTCTATCGCAAACGATCCCGCTGTATGATTCTTCCGCACAAGGGCGGATTTTTTGCGGAGGATTTTCATGAAACGATGGATTGCAGTGGCCGTTTGCGTATTTGCGTCCTGCTCGCTTGCGCGGGCGCAGAATCTTCAGAACGGCGATCTCGTGGCCATTTGCGGAGACTCGATCACCGAGCAGCATATCTATTCAGTCGATATCGAAGATTACCTGGTGATGTGCAAGCCGGTTACCGGCGTGCGGGCCGAGCAATTCGGCTGGGGCGGTGAAACGAGCTGGGGATTTCTCGACAAAATGCCGATCTTTACGCTCCCGTTCAAACCCACCGTCGCCACCACCTGTTACGGAATGAACGACGGCGGATATGGCCCCATGACCGATGATAAAGGCGAAAGATATCGCACCGCCCAGACGGCCGTCATTGAAAAACTGAAGCAATCAGGCGTCCATTTCATCGTGCTCGGATCGCCCGGCGCTGTGGACAGCGATACATTTCATAGACCAAATGTTGACGCAGCCATTTACAACCAAACCCTCGGCGCGCTGCGCGATATCGACCGCGACATCGCCCAGAAGGAAGGCGTCACCTTCGCCGATATCCACCAGGCAATGCTCGACGCCATGGCCAAGGCGAAGGCAAAGTATGGCAACACCTATGTCTTCGCCGGGCCTGATGGCGTCCATCCCGGGCCCAACGGCCACCTCGTCATGGCTTACGCGCTGCTCAAGGCCATGGGATTCGATGGAAACATCGGCGCCATCACGGTCGATCTCGCCGCCAAAAAGGCGACGGGCAGCGACGGGCACAAGATCATCTCCTTCGACGACGGGGTGGTGACCGTCCAAAGCTCCAGGTACCCCTTCTGCTTCACCGACGATCCCGCCGGTATTTCAACCCGGAGCATCATCGATTATGTGCCGTTCAACGATGATCTCAATCGCTTCATGCTTGTCGTCACCAACCCTGGCGCGGATCGAGTAAATATCACCTGGGGCAACCAGACCAAGGAATTCAGCGCTGCCGACCTTGCAAAAGGAATTAACCTCGCGGCCGAGTTCCTCGACAATCCCTTCAGCGCTCCGTTCGCGGACGTTCAAAAGGCGATCCAGCAGAAACAGGCGCGCGAAACCAACCTCGACAAAAATCTGTACTTCCCCCTCAACCAGCAGGCGCACGAATTGAGCGGCTCCGAAGACGCGATCGACAAAATCAACGCTTCCGTCGAATCGACATTCGCCCAGGGCGCTCAGCATGCTCTGGACTTGCCCAAGCCCGTGACTTACACAATCAAGATCGATCCCGAGAAATGATTTACTTCACCCCGTATTTGGCTGGATCATCCGCCACCGCCTTGGCGTACTTGGCCGGATCCTTGGCGAATTCCACGTGGCAATCGGGGCAGCAGAGATGATAGACCTTCCCATCGTACACGACGACATTGTTTGAACTGGCCACCGCCTCCTTGCTGACCGGGCAGATCGTGTTTCGCAGATCGATCGCGGCCATCGGCTGCGTCGTGGGCTGCGTCGCCGGCGGTGATGGGGACATATCATCGGCAAGCAGCAGATTTCCCAGGAGAATCGCAGTAGCCAGAGACATCAGTCCCACCATTTTTCGATTCATAAAAAGCCTCCCAGCCCGGTTAAAACAATTTAATCTCCGGCCCCAGATCGCTGCGCCCCATGAGATATTCATCGACCCCAAACGCGGCCTGGCGGCCTTCGCTGATTGCCCACACGATCAGGCTTTGCCCGCGCCGAATGTCGCCGGCGGCAAAAACACCGGGAACGCTCGTGGCATATTTCTCATCGCACGCCACATTGCCGCGGCCGTCGAGCTTCAACCCGAGTTGCCCGATCGGCCCATCATGCTCGGGATGAACAAAACCCAGCGCCAGCAGGCACAGATCGCAATCCAATTCGAATTCGCTTCCGGGTATTTCCTTCATCGAGAATCGGCCCGACGCATCCTTCGACCATTCGAGCCGCACGCCGTGGAGTTTTTTCACCACGCCGTTTTCACCGCTGAATGCCTTGGTGTTGATTGAGAAATCGCGGATTTCGCCGCCGGCGAGTTCGTTGGCCTCCTCGTGCGCGCTGCTGGTGCGGAAAACCATGGGCCAAAGCGGCCAGGGGTTCACCTTTCCCTCCAGCACCGCCTGCGGCGAGCGGGTGTCCACCGGCCGCGGAAGCAATTCAAATTGCTTGACCGACTTGCACTCCTGACGAAGCGCCGTGCCCAGGCAATCGGCGCCCGTATCGCCACCGCCAAGGATAATGACGTGTTTCCCCGCCGCGTCGAGCAACCCTTCGGCCGGCAACTGGTCGCCGAGATTCCGCTTGTTTTGCTGGGGAAGATAATCCATGGCCAGGTGGATTCCTGAAAGATTGCGTCCCGGCACGTCGATATCGCGCGCCTTGGTGCTGCCGCCGCATAGAACAATCGCGTCGTAATCCCGCCGCAGATCTTCCACCTTGATATTCCGCCCGACATCGGCGCTGGTGACAAAGCGGATGCCTTCCGCCTCCATGAGCTTCACGCGGCGATCGACGATGCGTTTTTCCAGCTTGAAATTGGGAATGCCATACATCAGCAGCCCGCCGATGCGATCCGCACGTTCAAACACCGTGACGGAATGCCCCGCCTTGTTGAGCTGCGCCGCGCAACCAAGCCCCGCCGGGCCGGAGCCCACCACCGCGACTTTTTTCCCCGTGCGCCGCTCGGGCGGCTCCGGTTTGATCCATCCCTGCTGAAACGCGTGCTCGATGATGCTCAGCTCGATGTTCTTGATGGTCACCGGCTTGTTGTTGATCCCCAGCACACAAGCTTCCTCGCACGGCGCGGGACAAACGCGACCGGTGAATTCAGGAAAATTGTTGGTCTTGAGCAGCATCTCCAGCGCATCGCGCCAGCGGTTGCGGAAAACCAGGTCGTTCCACTCGGGAATGATATTTCCCAGCGGGCAGCCGCTTCCGCTGTTGCAGAACGGCACCCCGCAATCCATACAGCGCGCTCCCTGCGCCCGCAGCTTATCCTCCGCGAAATCGTTGTATACTTCTTTCCAGTCCAGCAAGCGCAGCTTCACCGCCCGCCTCGTCGGCATCTCCCGATTAATCTCTTTGAAACCCGTGGGCTTGCCCATTCCTACGCCTGTCTTTGTGCCAGTTGCTTCGCCCGCTCTTCAACTTCCGCGCGATGTTCAAGCACCCGGCGGTAATCGGTCGGCATCACCTTCACGAACCATTTCAATTCTTCCTCGAAATCCGCCAGGATCGCCCTGGCCACGGTGCTGCCGGTGAACTTGTGGTGATTTTCAAGCAGTCGCCGAAGTGTCGCGATGTCTTCGGGTTTGTCGGGATGCTCCAGCTCGACCATCTCTCGATTGCACAAATCGCGGAACTGCCCGTTCGCGTCGTAGACATATGCGATGCCGCCCGACATTCCCGCGGCGAAATTGCGACCAGTCGGTCCGATCACCACCACGCGGCCGCCGGTCATGTACTCGCAGGCATGGTCCCCCACGCCCTCGACGACGGCCTCGGCGCCGCTGTTGCGGACGCAGAAGCGCTCGCCCACGACGCCGCGCAGGTAAATCTCGCCGCTGATGGCCCCATATCCGATGACGTTGCCGGCGATGATATTTTCCTCGGGCTTGAAAGTGGAATTCTTCGGCGGGTAGACGATCACACGCCCGCCGGACAGGCCCTTGCCGCAGTAATCGTTGGCATCTCCCTCAAGCTCCAGCGTCACGCCCCGGGCGAGGAAACATCCAAAGCTCTGCCCCGCCGAGCCTTTGAATTTGAAATGAATCGTCTCTTCCGGCAAACCGGCATGCCCATATTTTTTCGCGATTTCGCTGGAGAGGATCGCGCCCACCGTGCGGTTGACGTTGATGATCGGAAGCTCGTCGCGCACCCGCTCGCCGCGCTGAATTGCGGATTTCGCCAGCTCCAGCAGCTTGTTGTCCAGCGCCGCTTCCAGGCCGTGGTCCTGCTTCTGCACGTTGCGCACGGCCACGGTCTCCGGAACATCAGGCTTATAAAGAATCACCGACAAATCGAGGCTTTTCGCCTTCCAGTGGTCGCTCAGGTCGGCGAACTGGAGCATCTGCGACTGCCCCACCATGTCGTCAAATTTGCGGAACCCCATCTCCGCCATGAATTGCCGCACTTCCTCGGCAATGAAGAACATGAAGTTGATGACATGCTCGGGCTTGCCGGCAAATTTCTTGCGCAGCTCCGGATCCTGCGTGGCGATCCCCACCGGGCAGGTATTCAAATGACACACCCGCATCATGATGCAGCCGGAGGCAATCAGCGGACCGGTGCTGAATCCAAATTCCTCCGCGCCCAGCAATGCGCCAATCACGACATCCCGGCCGGTTTTCAGTTGGCCGTCGGTCTGCAGGATAATCCGCCCGCGAAGATCGTTGAGCACCAGCGTCTGCTGCGTTTCGGCCACGCCCATTTCCCAGGGAATGCCGGCATATTTGATGCTGGTCAGCGGTGAAGCGCCCGTTCCACCGCTGTCGCCGCTGATGAGAATGTGATCGGCCTTCGCCTTGGCGACTCCCGCCGCCACCGTGCCGACGCCCACTTCGCTGACCAGCTTCACGCTGATCCGCGCCTCGCGATTGCTGTTTTTCAGATCGTGAATGAGCTGCGCCAAATCCTCAATGGAATAAATATCATGATGCGGCGGCGGTGAGATCAGCCCCACGCCCGGCGTGCTATGGCGAATTTTGCCGATGTATTCATCGACCTTGTCGCCCGGCAATTGCCCCCCTTCACCCGGCTTGGCGCCCTGCGCCATTTTGATCTGAAGCTCATTGGCATTGATGAGATATTCACCCGTCACGCCGAAACGCGCCGAGGCCACCTGCTTGATCGCCGACCGCCGCAGCATCGGCGACGGCGGCAGCGTGTCGTTGATGACCTTTAATTCCGGGAGCACGATCGGTTTGCCGGATTTGTCCCGGTCGGGCGTGAAACGATCGGGGTCTTCGCCCCCTTCGCCGGTGTTGCTCTTGCCGCCGATGCGGTTCATCGCAATCGCCAGGTTTTCGTGCGATTCCTTGCTGATCGATCCGAAGCTCATCGCGCCGGTAACAAAGCGTTTGACGATATCCCGCGCGGGCTCCACCTCATCCAGTGGAATTGGCTTGTCGGCCTTTTTGAACTTCAGCAATCCCCGCAGCGTGCAGTGATGTTTCGCCTCATCGTTGCACATCTTCGTGTATTCCTGAAACGTCTTGAACCCGTCGATCGGCCGGGTGACGCCGATGCGAACCGCATGCTGCATCTTGGCGATGGTGTCCGGGTTCCACATGTGGTATTCGCCATCGCGCCGCCACTGGTAGTTCCCGCCGTTTTCCAGCACCTGTCCGTTGACGCGAATGGGCGGAAACCCGTGCCGATGCCGCATCAGGGATTCACGGGCGATGACATCCAGATCGACGCCGTTGATCCGGCTGGCAGTATTGCAGAAGAACTTGTCCACCAGGCGCGTGCTCAGACCGATGGCCTCAAAAATCTGCGCCCCACGGTAGCTCTGCACGGTGCTGATGCCCATCTTGCTGGCGACTTTCAGGATCGCCTTGTTGGCCGCCTTGATGAAATTCTTCTTGGCCGCTTCCAGGGTCAATTCCGGCGCCAGGATTCCATCGGCATGCAGATCGGCCAGCGTTTCAAACGCCAGATAGGGATTGATCGCCCCGGCGCCGTATCCGATCAGCAGGCAGAAATGATGCGACTCGCGCGCCTCGCCGGTTTCGATCACCAGCCCGCACTGGGTGCGCGTCCCCTCGCGAATGAGGTGGTGATGCACCGCCGCCGTCGCCAGCAGGCTGGGGATCGGCGCATGCGCCGCATCGACGCCGCGGTCTGAGAGCACCAATATCGAAGCCCCCTCGCGAACCGCCGTCGCCGCCTTGGCGCACAGCGCATCCACCGCTTTTTCCAGTCCCGCTTCCCCCTCTGAGACATTGAACAGCATCGGCAGCGTGACGGCGCGCAGATCGCCATGCGCCACTTCCCGCAGCTTTTCCAGATCGCTGTTGGAAAGAATCGGCTGCTTCAGCTTGATGAGATGGCAATTCTTCGGCTCCTCGCTGAGCAGGTTCCCCTCGCGGCCCAGGTAGGTGTACAGGCTTGTAACCAGCTCCTCGCGAATCGCATCCAGCGGTGGATTGGTCACCTGCGCGAACAGTTGCCGGAAATAACTGTACAGCAACTGCGGCTTGTCGCTCAGGCACGCCAGCGGCGTGTCCGCGCCCATGCTGCCCAGCGCTTCCTGGCCCTTGGTGGCCATGGGAAGCATGATCATCTTCAAATCTTCAACGGTGTAACCAAACGCGTGCTGGCGCTGGCGGAGGGTTTTGTGGTCCGGCTCGTGGACGTGATTGGCCGCGGGGAGATCGTCCAGCGGAATCATGTACTGATTAAGCCATTCCTTCCACGGCCGCTTTTCGACGAGATCGCGCTTGATCTCGTTGTCGTCGATGATGCGCCCCTGCTTGAAGTCGATCAGAAAAATCCGCCCCGGCTGCAAACGCCATTTGCGGGCGACGTTTTCGGGATCGATCGGGATCACTCCGACTTCGCTGGCCATCACCACCAGATCGTCCTTGGTGACGTAATATCGGCTCGGCCGCAGCCCGTTTCGATCCAGCACCGCTCCAACCTGGGCGCCGTTGGTGAACACAATGCTCGCGGGGCCATCCCAGGGCTCCATGAGGCAGGCGTGATATTCGTAAAACGCCTTGAGTTCCTCATCCATCTTGTTGTTGTTCTGCCAGGCCTCGGGGATCAGCATGAGCATGCTGTGCGCCAGGCTTCGGCCATTGAGCGTGAGGAACTGAATCGCGTTGTCGATGGTCGCGGTATCCGATCCCGATTCGGTGAGGATCGGGAACATCTTCTGCAATTCATCGCCGAAGATTTCCGATTGCAGCGATCCGTATCGCGCCCGCATCCAGTTTCGGTTGCCGCGAAGCGTGTTGATCTCGCCGTTATGAGCGAGATATCGGTAAGGATGTGCCCGATCCCAGCTTGGGAAGGTATTGGTGCTGAACCGGGAATGGATGACCGCCAGCGCCGATTCAAAATCCGGCTCGGCGAGGTCGGGGTAATACAGCCGAACCTGGTGGGCCGTCAGCATTCCCTTGTAGATGATGCGGGAGGCGCTGAGCGCACAGATGTAAAACGTGCTGCGGGCGCTTTCCGGTAGATCGCTGAATTCGATGGTGTTTTCGGTGCGCTGGCGAACCAGATACAGGCGGCGGTCGAAATCCTGCCGGTTGAAAAACGTCCGCCCCATGCCGACGAAAATCTGCCGAACCTTCGGCTCGCAGCGCTTGGGCGTCGGACCGATATGCCGGTTATCCACCGGCACATCGCGCCAGCCGAGCGTCACCATTCCGTAGTCGGCGACCACCTTTTCCAGGATCTGCTCGCACGCCACGCGCTCGCGGGCATCCTGGGGCAGAAAGATATTACCGACGCCATACTGATTCAGCGGCGGTAGCAGAATCCCCTGCTCCGCGCATTTGCGGCGTAAAAAGGCATCGGGCAACCGGACCAGAATGCCCGCGCCGTCACCACTGTTGACCTCGCAGCCGCACGCGCCACGATGGTTCATATTTTCCAGCATCTCCAGTGCCTGCAAGACGATACGATTGCTGGCCTTGCCCTTGATGTGGCAAAGGAAGCCGACGCCGCAGGCATCGTGCTCATGGTGGGGGGAATATAAGCCCTGAGCGGGCGGATAACCTCTCATATTTCAGCTTCTGGGTAATCAAAACCAGTGCGGAACGACTGGAATCAGGGGTTATAGCGATTTGGAGCGATCTTCACAAATTTATATTATCGCAGGCGTTGGTTGCCCAGACATTAAGTGGCTATACACAATTAGTCAACAAAAACGTGGCCCCCGCCGCATTGTTTTGCCTCCCTGCTAAGTCCTTAAGTTGAGACCCAGTATCAACTGTGCTATCCTTAGACGGAGTATCCACCCGCCCCACCACTGGTTAGGATGGATTATTCGAAACCGAAAGGAACTTTATGCCCATTACATTGTCAGAAACTGCCGCGCGTGAGATTAAGACCATCATCACCCAGCAGAGCCTACCGGCCGATCAGACCAAACTTCGAGTCGGCGTCAAAGGCGGCGGGTGCAGCGGATTCAGCTACATGCTGGACCTCACCGAGGAGCCCAAAAGCGAAGCCGATGAGGAAATGGATTCCAACGGCATCAAGATTCTCTGTGACATGAAGTCTTATCTGTATCTCAACGGCACCGAAATCGATTTCAAGGATGAGGTCATGGGCCGGGGATTCGTTTTCAAGAACCCCAACGCGACCAGTTCCTGCGGCTGCGGAAGCAGCTTCACCGCTTAAACCTCCGTTGCGCGGGAAATTTGTGAAGAGCCTGTCATGCCTACCGCCGAAACCGAAATCGAAACACTCGCCAACCGCGAGTACCAGTGGGGCTTTATCAGCGATATCGAAGCTGATTCAGCCCCTCCCGGCCTGAACGAAGAGATCGTCCGCTTCATTTCACATAAAAAGCAGGAACCACAGTGGCTTCTAGACTGGCGGCTCAAGGCATACCGCCACTGGCTCACCATGACCGAGCCGCACTGGGCGATGGTCCATCATCCCCCCATCGACTACCAGAACACCATTTACTACTCGGCTCCCAAGGCAAAGAAAAAGAGCTTCGATGAAGTCGATCCCGAACTGCTGAAGATTTACGAAAAACTCGGCGTTCCCCTCAGCGAGCGCGCCGCCCTCGCCGGCGTCGAACTGCCCAGCATCGCCGTCGATGCGGTCTTCGACAGCGTCTCCGTCACCACCACATTCAAGAAAACCCTCGCGGATATGGGGATCGTCTTCTGCTCGTTCGGCGAAGCCGTCCGCGAGCATCCTGAGATCGTCCGCAAATATATGGGCTCGGTCGTCCCCTATTCCGACAACTTCTTCGCGACGCTGAACAGCGCCGTTTTCACCGACGGCAGCTTCTGCTTCGTACCCAAAGGTGTTAAATGCCCGATGGAATTGAGCACCTATTTCCGAATCAACGCGAAGAACACCGGGCAGTTTGAACGGACGCTCATCATCGCCGAGGAAGGCGCATCGGTCAGCTATCTTGAAGGATGCACCGCCCCCATGCGCGATGAAAACCAGCTTCACGCCGCGGTGGTCGAACTCGTCGCCCTCGATAACGCCAGCATCAAATACAGCACCGTTCAAAACTGGTATCCGGGCGACAAGGACGGCAAGGGCGGGATTTACAATTTCGTCACCAAGCGGGGAAAATGCCTCGGCCGCGCCAGCAAGATTAGCTGGACGCAGGTGGAAACCGGCTCGGCCATCACCTGGAAATATCCAAGCTGCATTCTCCAGGGCGATGACAGCGTCGGTGAGTTCTACAGCGTTGCCCTGACCAACCATCGCCAGCAGGCCGACACCGGCACGAAGATGATCCACATCGGCAAGAACACGCGCAGCACGATCGTCAGCAAAGGCATCAGCGCCGGTTTCGGTCAGAATTGCTACCGGGGCCTTGTGAAGATTCTCAAAGGCGCCACCGGCAGCCGAAACTACACCCAGTGCGACAGCCTCCTTCTGGGCGATCAGTGCGGCGCGCACACGGTTCCGTATATCGAAGTCCGCAATACCACCAGCCGCGCCGAGCACGAAGCCAGCACCAGCAAAATCGGCGAAGACCAGCTCTTTTACTGCAAAACCCGCGGCATCAGCCTGGAAGACGCCATCAGCATGATCGTCAGCGGTTTCTGCAAGGAAGTGTTCCGCGAGCTGCCCATGGAATTCGCTGTTGAGGCCAAAAAGCTGCTGGGCGTAAGCCTGGAAGGCAGCGTTGGGTGATGACATTTCAGACGCCCCCCACCCTCGCGGTATGGGTGCCGGATGCGTTTCTCAGCACCCGCCCCCGTGGGTTTGAAGTGGTATAACCCACGCAGAAAATCGAATCGAATTAAGGGATTGAAGATATGGCTTTTTTGGAGATCAAAAATCTGCATGCCCGCGTGGCCGCCCCCGGGGGCCGCGATATTCTCAAGGGCGTCAACCTGACGGTAAACGCCGGCCAGGTTCACGCCATCATGGGCAAGAACGGATCGGGCAAGAGCACGCTCGCGCAGGTGCTGGCCGGCCGCGAAACGTATGAAGTCACCCAGGGGTCGGTCACATACGAGGGGAAAGATCTGCTGGAGCTTTCCGCCGAGGAGCGGGCGCGCGAGGGCGTTTTCCTGGCGTTCCAATATCCGGTGGAAATCCCCGGTGTGAGCACCGATTACTTCCTCAAGGCCGCCGTCAATGCCGCGCGAAAGCATCGCGGGCAGCCGGAAATGGATTCCGTCGCGTTTCTCAAACTTATCCGCGAGAAAATGGCGCTGCTGAAGATGGATTCCAGCTTCATGAAGCGCGCCATCAACGAGGGATTTTCCGGCGGCGAGAAAAAACGCAATGAAATCTTTCAGATGACCGTCTGCGACCCGCGCCTGGCGCTGATGGACGAGACCGATTCCGGCCTCGATATCGACGCGCTGAAGGTCGTCGCCGCCGGCGCCGCCAGCCTCCGTGGGCCCGATCGCGCGATCATCATCGTCACTCACTATCAGCGGATTCTCGATTACATCGAGCCGGATTTCGTACATGTGATGCTCGGGGGCCGCATCGTAAAATCGGGCGACAAAAATCTCGCGCGGGAACTCGAACAGCGCGGTTATGATTTCCTCGACGAAGGCGAGGCGGCTTGAAGATGACCCGGTTGGCATCAGGTAAAACATCCGATCATGCCCGCGCCGGCGTCGTTGCGTCGCAGCCGTGGCTGACCGCCTTGCGCCGAGCCGCCGCCGAGCGGTTCTCAGCCGTTGGTTACCCCAAGCCCACCGATGAGAATTGGCGCCTGACCAACGTTGCGTCCATTGCCCGCACGAAATTCGCCCCGGCTCCCGCGCATCTGGATGATGAGGCCGGCCATCTCATCCGCGATGCCGCTTTCGGCCCGGACGCCGCGATTGAACTCGTTTTCGTCAATGGCCATTTCGCGCCGTCGCTGTCGCAAACATCCCGATCGGTGCGCGGTCTGACCGTCACCACGATCGCGCAATCGCTGGGTTCCAGCCCCGCGATTCTCGAACAAAATCTCGGCCGACTGGCGGAAATAACCGACACGCCCTTCATCGCCATGAACACCGCCAATGTGCATGATGGAGCCGTATTGCACCTGGCCCGCGGTACGTCCGTCGAAAAACCCATTCATCTGCTGTTCGTTTCCACCACTGGCGCTGAGCCGACGCAGTCTTTTCCGCGCGTGCTGATCGTCGCCGAGGAAAACAGCGAACTGAACCTGGTGGAAAGTTTTGTCGGTGGACGGGGTGTCCATCTCACCTGCGCCGTCACGGAGATTTTCTCCGGCAGCGATTGCCGCATTAACTACGACCGCATGCAGATTGGCGGCGAAGAAGGTTTCGCCGTCACGGCCCTGGCGGCGAAGCTGGCGCGGGGCAGCAGGTTCATCAGCCATGCCGCGACACTTGGCGGAAATTTCACGCGAAACGATCTCAAAATCATCCTCGCCGGCGAAGGCGCGGATGCGACGATCAATGGCCTGGCGATCCTGAGCGGCAATCAACATTGCGACAACCACACGCTGCTCGATCACGCCGCCGCCCATTGCCCCAGTCACGAGCTTTACAAGCACGTCCTGGCCGGGCGGTCCACCTGCGTTTTCCGCGGAAAAATTCTGGTTCGCCCCGGCGCGCAGAAAACCGATTCCAAGCAATCCAGCAAATCGCTCCTGCTCAGCGACGACGCCCAGATGAACAGCGAGCCCGCGCTGGAGATTTATGCCGACGATGTAAAATGCACCCACGGCAGCACGACCGGTCCGGTGGACGAGGAAATGATTTTCTATCTGCGCTCGCGCGGTGTCGGTTTGGAGGCGTCGCGGCATCTGTTGACGTATGCCTTCGCCGCCGATGTCACCCGCCGGATCAAGGTCGAACCCGTGCGCCGCCGGTTGGAAGATTTCCTCGCCGCCCAGCATGGCCTGCCGCGCGACCTGCGCATCACCGATCTGGGCGCGCACGATGAAAAGGCGCGGTAGCCCAAGGAATACCGATGTCCGCTTCTGCCGCCATCGCCACCACCGATAAAACGCTTGATATCGAGTCGATCCGCGCGCAGTTTCCAATCCTCAAGACCAAAATCCACGGAAAGCCGCTGATCTATTTCGACAACGCCGCCACGACTCAAAAACCCCGCTCCGTGATTGATGCCGTCCGCCGATATTACGAATCCGAAAACGCCAACATTCACCGCGGGGTGCACACGCTCAGCCAGGAAGCCACTGCCGCCTACGAAGAAGTCCGCAAAAAAATCGCCCGCTTCATTCACGCCGCCGATGAGCGCGAAATCATTTTCACGCGCGGCACCACCGAATCGATCAATCTCGTCGCCGCCAGCTACGGCTCAAAATTCAAACCCGGCGATGAGATCATCCTTTCAGCGGTCGAGCACCATTCCAACATCGTTCCCTGGCAGCTTCTGGCCGAGCGAACCGGCGCGAAAATTCGCGTGATCCCCATGAACGACCGGGGCGAGCTCGCGATGGAAGAATTCCCGCGCCTGCTCAGCGATCGCACGCGAATCGTTGCCGTCGCCCATCTCTCTAATTCGCTGGGGACGATCAACCCCGTGCGCAAAATCATCGAGCTCGCCCACGCCCGCGGCGCCGTCGTGCTGATCGACGGCGCGCAGTGGATCGCCCACGGCCCGCTGGATGTCGTTCAGCTTGACGCCGATTTTTACGCCTTTTCCGGCCACAAAATCTACGGTCCAACCGGCATCGGCGTTCTTTACGGCAAAGCCGCGCTGCTGGACGCGATGCCGCCGTATCAGGGCGGCGGGGATATGATCAACTCCGTCACGTTCGAGAAAACCACCTACGCCGCCCTGCCGCACAAATTTGAAGCCGGCACGCCGAACATCGCCGGCGGCATCGGGCTGGGCGCGGCGATTGATTTCGTCGCCGGCATCGGGCTGGAAAACATCGCCGCCCATGAGACCCAACTCCTCCAGCATGCCAGCCGGCTTTTATCCGAGATTCCCGGTGTACGAATCATCGGCACCGCCCGCGAAAAGGCCGGGGTGATTTCTTTCGTCGTCGATGATCCCCCGATGGCCGCGCTGGACGTCGGACTGCGGCTCGACGCCGAGGGCATCGCCGTGCGCACCGGCCACCATTGCTGCCAGCCGGTGATGGACCGCTTGAAAATCCCCGCGACCGCCCGGGCTTCGTTCGCCGTCTACAACACCAAAGAAGAAGTCGATTTGCTCGCCTCCGCCCTGCGGCGAATCGTGTCCGCCGAAGTGGCTCGCGCGCCCCAGCAACCTGCGCCCGCGACATCGCCGTTTGCGTCCCCCGACGCCGCGGCAAACGAAATGATCGAAACTTTCGAATTTCTTGAAGATTGGGAACAGCGATATGAATTGCTCACCGATCTGGGGGAAAAGCTTCCTCCCATGCCCGAGGCGCTCAAAACCGAAGCCAACCGCGTGCACGGCTGCCAGAGCATCGTCTATCTCCATGCCGCCAAGCGCCCCGGCACAGCCGATACGATTGATTTTCTCGCCTACAGCAACGCGATCATTGTCCGCGGTCTGGTCGCGCTGCTGCTGCGGGTTTATTCCGGTCAATCCGCCAAGGCCATTTTGGCTTTTGACGACAGAGCCTTCATCGAAAAACTGGGTCTCGACAAAAACACCACCATGTTCCGCCGCACGGGCCTCGATGGAATGGTCAAGCGCATCCGCGCCGAAGCCGCCCGGCTTGCCGGCTGAGCTATAATCATTTCGATGGAATCCGAACCGGCCAATCCCCGCCCTCCCGAAAAACAACCGCTCCCCGTTCTGCCGCATTCCGGCAAAGTCGAGCAACTGCAAAAAGATGCCGATCCGACTCACCACCCAACCCCGTTTGATTTCGGCCACGCGATGCACAAAACCATCGGCGAGCTTTCACCCGGCCAGCGGGCGCTGGAATCAACCATCGTCGAGGTCGTTCGCACCGTTTACGACCCGGAAATTCCCGTCAACGTCTACGATCTCGGCCTGATTTACGAAATCGGCATCGACGCCGAGAACCGCGTGAAGGTGAAGATGACGCTCACCGCCCCCGGCTGCCCCGTCGCCGGGTCGCTGCCCGTGGAGGTCGAGCGGAAAATTGAAGCCATCCCCCAGGTCAAGGATGCCGAGGTCGAACTTGTCTGGGACCCCCCCTGGGATAAATCACGCATGAGCGAGGCCGCCCTGCTCGATCTGGGCCTGGCATAAGACATCCCCCCGGCCTGCCGTGACAATTGCTCGCACCGCAGATACATTTCAGGGAGCGAAATGTCTCCGCGGATTTTGTGGATTATTCTCATCGCGCTGGCGCTCACCCGCCTTGCGTCCGCGCAGGATAGCAGCGCTATGGGCGTTTCGCCCGTCCCATCCTCTTTCGTATTGCCGGCCGATCATTCTCTGCCCAACATGACCCTTCCGAGCGAGGAGCAATCGAATATCATCCTCGCCGCCATCCTGTCGGATCAGGGCGATCCCTTCGCTTCAAACCCCGCACAGCCCGCCTCGGAATGGGGCGATCAGCAGGTCAACAACGGCGGCACCCATTTCAGCCTCGGGTTCGCCTATGCCAACAAGTATATCTACCGCGGCGTCGATCACGATGCCGTCGCCACCCACGGCAATTCCCTCAACCTGCTGATCGATGGCCGGCTGGAATTCGACCTGGGCAAATATCCTCATCCCTTCGTGGAGCTTTTCACCAACATTTTTGATGCAGACCCCGTGTCGCGTTTTCAGGAGGTTCGTCCGACGGTCGGCGCGGATTGGGATGTCAAGCCGTTCAACCTTGAGCTTTCCAATGTCGATTACATCTACCCCGACCGGGAATCGCTCAACAGCCCCGAAGTGGATATCAAAATCACGCTCGACGACTATCTGCTCCTGAACACCGACAAGCCGATCCTTTCACCTTACGTTCTGGGCGCCTTTGAATATCAGAAATACGAAGGGTGGTACTTGGAAACCGGCGTGAAGCACGATTTCGAATTTGAAGACCTCGGCCTCACCGTCACCCCGGAGCTGAACGTCGCCTGGATCAGCGGCCTCAAACAACAGTTCGTTTTCATCAACAACCTGCACAATACAGGCTTCCAGCATTTCGAGCTGGGGCTGACCCTCACCTATTCATTGAACCATCTGCTGGATGTCTCCCGAAAATATGGTGAATTCGACGTGGAAGGCTACGGTTTCTACGATGACCGACTCTCTCCGGACATTACCGCAAGCAACGCCTTCTGGGGCGGTATCGGCCTAAGCTTCAAATACTAACCCAGCCGGCTCCGCAGAAATTTTGTCAGCAACGGCTCGATCGCCAGCCTGAGCTTTTCATTCGCAAACGCCGCCCAGGATATCCCCGTGGTCACATCCAGCGGCCCATCCAGCGGGTTGCCCAGTGCATCGGTCAAAATCACGCCCGCTTCTTCCGCCACCAGCCACGTCGCGCAGTCATAGGGATGGCAGCACAATCCCTCCGGTTGTTTCTGAATCCGGTAAAACAGTGGCCGCAGGTCGGCATTGAAGCGGTCGTGCCCAATGATAATCTCGTAGAACTGCCCCCCCGTGGAAATATATTGGTCTTCAAACACTATCGCCTTGGTGACATCGGCGGGTCCGATCAGATTGGCGGCCAGGTGCTCCATCGTTTCCCCCGCGAGCACTTTGGTTCCCGGGAAAAAATTCGTGATCGTCGCAAACCCATGATTGATCGTATCCGCCCGCGACGGCGAAAATGTCAGTGGCTGCGATTCTCCGCTGCGAAGGTCCACACGATTTCCCTTCGCCCCCCGGCCCTTGATGGCCCACAGCACGTCGCCAAAACCCGACTTGCTCGTCGGCAGTTCCGTCATCACCGCGATTTCAATATCCCGTAGCCGCGTTTTGGCGCCTTTGTTTGGCGCCACCCCCGCAAGCGCCCACGCCGGTCGCTTGTCGTACATGATGCCCCGCGTCCCATCGATCGGATCAAAAATCAGCCGAAGCTCCGCATCCGTTTCCTTCGCCGATGACGGAAACACCCGGCTGTCCACTTCATTTCCCTGACCATCTTCGAGCCCCTCGGCCACGACGACAATCGGCGTTTGCTTTCCCCATTCCTCGCAAAACTCCTCCAGAATTGGATCGACTTCCGTATCGATTTTGTAGATCGTGTCCGCCGCGCTGGACCGGCCGATTTCATTGAGGCCCGATTGCTTGCGCGACCGAATGATCATGTCGCGCACATCGTTCTGAAACGCGATCAGCCGATCAAGAATCTTTTCCGAATTCGCCAGCATGACATCCCAACTATATTGTTTAGCCGCGTCGCTCGCGACGCGCGCCGCCCCCGCGATCAAACAAATCTCACACCCGAAACACCGCCCCCATCTTCCTCCCCAGAAGACGATTGGCCGCCAGCAGCGTGATCGTCAGCAGCAGCATCGCCCACACGCCCAGGGCGCTGGCGATATATATCCCGTTGCCCAGCCGCTGCGACAGCTCGAGAATCGCGCGCGTAATCGGATAATACGCCTCCTTCTGCGCCAGGATAATCGAATCGCTGACCTCCAGCAGCGCGAACGCAAACGCCAGCAACGCGCCGGCGATCAGGTTGGCGAAAATCAGCGGCAGCGTGATCCGCCGCAGCACCGCCATTCGTCCCGCCCCCAGGTTCGACGCCGCCAGTTCCAGATCCACCGGCGTCTGTTGCAATCCTGCCGCAATCGAGCGCACGATATACGGCAACCGCCGCGTCGCATACGCCACCACCAGGAAGACCACCGGCATTTCCTGCACGTTAAGCCACAGCGGCAACCGCTGCTGAAATTGCTGCTTGAGACCGACGCTGATCGCCAGGTATCCAAACGCCAGCACGATCCCCGGCACGGCAAGCGGCAGCATCGCCAGCGCATCGATAAACCCCCGATCCGGCAATCGGCTTCGCACCGCAATCATTCCCACGCCCAGTCCCACCACCAACGCCACCGCCGTCGCCAGCGACGCGTAAATCGCCGAATTGGTCACCGATGGAATCGCCAGGTCGTCCGTCAGCGCCGCATGGTAATGCGCCAGCGTAAACTCGCGCGGAATCAGCGACCGATACCACTGCCCCGGCGCGCTCAGGCTCGTGAGGATCACCGAAACATGTGGTAACAGCGCCAGCGCCAGCACCACCACAAACGGCAAACATGCCGCGGCAGCGTGCCACCCCGCCAGCTTGCGCGGCGCCGACGCCACCGATGCCTTCGTCGTCGCCGAATCGTACGATCTTCCCAGGAAAACCTTGCCCGTCAGATACAGCGTCACCGCCACCACCAGCGTCACCACCACCAGCGCAAAGGGGAGCGGATTTTCCGCCACGTCCGTGATCTGCTCGAAAATCTGCACCGGTGTGATCGTGTTGAATCCAAACATCAGCGGCGTGCCCAGCTCCGTGAAACTCCAGATCACCGTCAGCGTGCATCCTGCGAAAATTCCCGGACGAATCAGCGGCAGCGTCACGCGCCGGAAAACAGTCCATCGGCTGGCGCCCAGATTCGCCGCCGCATGCTCCAGCGTCGGATCAACATTCGCCAGCGACGCCTGCAGATTCAGCAGCAGAATCGGATACAGGTGCAGCGCTTCGACCAGGATGATCCCCGCTGCGCGAAATCGGCCGAGCCAGTCAAACCCCGCGCCGCCGCCCATTCCCAGCAGCACGGTCAGCGGCCCAAGCCTGCCCAGCAGAAGCCGCACCCCAATCGCCCCCACAAACGGCGGCAACACTAGCGGCGCCAGCATCATTCCCCCGAGAAATCCCCGCCCCGGAAATTCGTATCGGACCGACAGCACCGCCAGCGGAAGCGCGATGAGCAGGCACAGCAGGGTTACGATCGCTGCGATCACGATCGCGTTGAACATCCCGCGCACCAGCCGCGGATCCTGAAAAATCAGCCAGACATATTCAAACGTCAAATGTCCATCGTGGGTTTCAAATCCCCGGCTCATGATGCGCGCGATCGGCCAGAGGAAAAACACCGCAAAAAATGCGTACAGCGCCAGCGAAACCAGTCGATGAACCGCGCGTTGGCTCAGCCGCATGATCTCATCCCCCCGCCGTTTCCGCGGCTACTTTTGCGAAATGCGCTGCGAATCGCTTGGCCCAGTTCAGCCGCTGCGTGGCATGCCACACGTCAGGGTCCTCGGAATGATCGGCGGTGATCCGGTTGGCCTCGGCGATCTCGCGGGTCACATCGCCGCGGGTCACGGGAAGATTGGAAAGTTCCGCCAGAAGTTGGGCTCGGTGATTGGGATCGGCCACCGCCAGAATCCGCCGCGTCGCATCGAGCAGCTCATCGCGATCGTCAATCCACGCCGCCGCCCAGATCGACGGCAACTCCGAGAATGTTCCCATCCATTCCCCGCGCTGATTGAATCCGCCGGCGGTGTCGAAATAATCAAAATCATCCGCCCACCCAGACCGATCCCGGTAAACGCTCCGGCGAATCGGCGCCCTTCGCAGCGCCAGGTCGCGCGGGCCGCCCGGCTCGCCCGGTTTCAAAATCCACAGGCGCTGCCCCGGTTCGCTCAGAAGAAATTCGATGAAATGATTGGCGAGTTCTAGCTGTTTTCCATGGCAGCCGTAGAGGATCGCGATCGGATCGGGCGTGATGGCCGTCGCAGCGCGCGGCGCGATGAACGTCTCGCGATCAGGGCCGACCGTCTCTTCCGTTACCCGGCCGTAAAAATCGATCGCCATCCCCGCCGCCGCATCCCCACCCGCGACGTCGCTCGGCGGCTGCGTGGACGAATCGCTGAAATACCGCGCGTTTGCCGCGATCAGCAGCAACCGGCTCATCCCCAGCTTCCACCCGGCATCCAGCGCGGTCTGGTATTGCGGCATCGCCTTCAGTTGCGCCGGCTTCCCCGTGTGGGTCCGGAAAAATTCGCCTTCAGCGTCCGCCATCCCCCGCTGAATCACCATCATGTACGCCGCGCCGGCGGAACTGCTGTGCGTGGGATCGGCCAGCGACAGGCTGGCGAAAAATCGCGGGTCGGTCAGATCGCTCCAGGTTTTCGGCGGCGAAATTCCCAGCGACCGGCACAGGTCCGGATTGTAAATAATTCCAAAACTGCTTAGGCATGCGCCAATCCACCGGGGCGGCAGCGGGTTGCCGGATTTGTCCTTGTCCTGATCATAAAGTTTCACCCCGGCGAGCGTCGGCTGGGGAAACACCTGCCTGAGCAAGTTCGGATCGATCTGGATCGGCTGCAAAATCCCCAGCGGTTTGAGCTTTGAATTGAACTCGTAATCCCCGCCGCCCCAAACCATGTCGATGCCGATATCCACCTGATTTTCCGGCGGCAGATTTCCGCCATGGGCATCACGAATCGCGCGGTAGATCGTGTCGAGCTGCCGGCGAATATCCGCCGTGCCGCCGGGCGTCAGAAATTCCAGATCAACGGGCGTTCCATATTTCACCAGATGCCACTGCGCAAACGCCCAGCGATATTCATTGCGGATTTCCTGTCCATCGGGCGTGATGATGATCAGCCGATCCTCTGTCCCCCCCGGTGCAGACGCCTCGCCCGATCCATGCACGGCGTGCGCCACCACCGGGCCGATCAGCATCGCCGCAATCAACAGGATATAGGCATATTTTCCCATTCGGCAGTTCATTCCGGCAGGACGATGCAATCGGCCGGATCGATCTCCAGCGCCAGCTCGCCCGCCGCTCCAAGGATCGGCGGCGAGCTGCTGATTTTCAGCGACTGTCCCCCAATGGTCACCAGATGCTCCGAAACCTCACCCAGAAATGTATTTTCCGAGACCGTCGCCGACAGGTGGTTCGCACCCTCCGAACGCGGGACGTTTTGCCCGACCACGCGGATTTTTTCCGGCCGAATGCTCACCAGCACGTCGCGGCCGGCAATCTGGCCGTTGGATGACGATCGCAGCAAGCCGATTTCCGTTTCCACGCGTCGTCCGCCCGGAGTCTCTTCCAATATCTTTCCGCGCAGAAGATTGGTCTGCCCGATGAAATCGGCCACGAAACTATTGCGCGGCTTGCCGTACAGTTCCGCCGGCGTTCCGACCTGCACGATTTTTCCTTCCCGCAGCAGGACAATCCGATCTGCGATCGACAGCGCTTCTTTCTGGTCATGCGTGACATACACGGTTGTATACCCACCCGTCTTGCAGATGCGCCGGATTTCGCCGCGCATTTCCAATCGCAGCTTGGCATCCAGATTGGAAAGCGGTTCGTCGAGCAGCAGGCACTTCGGACCGACCGCCAGCGCCCTCGCCAGCGCCGCCCGCTGCTGCTGACCGCCCGACAGCGTGCCGGGTTTGCGATCGGCAAAATTCTCAAGCTGCACGAGCCGCAGCGCTTCCATCGCCTGCTGGGCATGATTTTCGCGCCCGCGCATGTCCAGGCCGAACGCCACGTTTTGTTTGACCGTCATGTGCGGCCACAGCGCGTAATTCTGAAAACACATCACCGCATTGCGCTGCTCCGTACGGAGGTGGGTGACATCCCGGTCATCCAGAAAAATCTGGCCTTGGGTCGGCTCCAGCAAACCCGCGATGATCCGCAGCAACGTAGTCTTCCCGCAACCGCTGGGGCCCAGGAGAAAGATCAATTCCCCCGCCGGTATCTCCAGGTTGATCTCTTCCAGAGCGGCGGCGGAGCCGAATTTCTTGCCGATATTGAGAAGTCGAATCGAACTCATCGGTTCATCGGGGATTGTAATTGGAAAATCAGAGGATAATGTAAAACTTCGCGCTTACGTGCCGCACGAGTGCGCCGCTTTCCGAGTATATCGGACAACCGCCCAACCATGAAATTTTCACTGATTATTGTGGCAATCCTGCTTCTGCCCACCCGCTGGACAGGCGCCCAGACCACTGCCCCCTCCTCCGATCCCCCCGCCCCCGCCGCAATGGCCCCCACATACCTCAATTTCGGCGAGCAGCTTCGCCTCCGCCTCAGCCTCGTCCGGCAGGCCGTCGGCGACCTTTCCCTCGACCCCCCCATCCGCAATCAGGCCAATCAAATCGTCGATTCCGCCGATGCCGACCTGAAACAGCTTATGGCCGAAATCCAGGCCGGCAACATGCCCGGAATGCATCGCCTGATGGCCGTCCCCGACAACCTCCGAGCCGCCCGCGAGAAGCTGCTGGCGGTCATCGGTCCTGATCAGGCCAGCCTGCTTCAGGAAAAGCTCCAATCCCTCCGCGGCGAAGCCCGCGCCCAACTTGCATGGCTTGAGCAGCAGATCACCGATCTAAATCTCCCCTCTTCCATCGAGACCCGCTGCCAAGGTGTTCTGAAAGATTGCCAGTCATCCGCCTGTAATCTGCCGGACACCGATATTCAGGGAGACCAGTACGCCGCCGCCCGCGCGAAGATGAATCAGCTTTTCATCAAAGCCCATGCCGAGCTATCCCAGTTCCTGACCGAAGCCGACGAAGCGCGGCTCGGCGATCGTTTCGCAGCGATGGCCGCGCCGACCACCCAGCCCGTTTCCGGCGGCTAATCCGCCCAAAACTATTTAGCGGCGGTGCGCAGCACCGCGCTCCCCCCCTCAACGAATCTCTTCCAGATTCTTCACGATCTGACTGCCATCCGACAACTGCGAAAAATCCGGCGGCGTCTGCGGATTCGGAAGATTCGATTGCCGTGTCTCCCCGTGAAACCGCATCGCCAGCCGAAAAAAATATCGCCCGAGCAGCAGCAACCCCACCCCGCACAGCACATAAACCGTCGCCACCAGGACACCCCGCACATTTGCCGGCCGCGGCCAACGCTTCCACGCATCAAATCCAAATTCCGCCGCCCCCACGATGCATCCACACAGCGCGATCACGCAATAAGACCGGCTCCGAATCGCGCCGCGCCGCAGCGCCGCCATCTGCCGAATGCGATTGGAATTGAGATGATCTTCCGACATAGTTGCGAGTAAAGATTCTGGATCTTACCCGCAACAGGCAACTCATTCCCCCAATCCGAGCGCTTTGGCCATGGTCTGGCCGATGGTGGCCGGGCTGTCGGCGACGGCGATGTTTGCGGCTTTCAGGGCGGCGATTTTGGATTCCGCCGTTCCCTCGCCGCCGCTGATGATCGCCCCCGCATGGCCCATGCGTCTGCCCGGCGGCGCGGTTCTGCCCGCGATGAACGCAACCACCGGCTTCTTCACATTTTTCTGCACGAATGCCGCCGCCGCCTCTTCGTCGGTTCCACCGATTTCACCGATCACTATGATCGCATCCGTTTGCGAATCCTTCGCGAAGAGATCCAGCAGCTCAATAAAGTTCAGCCCTTTCACCGGATCGCCGCCGATCCCCACGCACGTCGTCTGCCCAATCCCGCGCATGCTGCATTGCCATACCGCTTCGTATGTAAGTGTTCCGCTGCGGCTGATGATTCCCACCTTCTTGCCGCTCTTGGCGTCCTTGGGAGCCGTGTGAATATACCCCGGCATGATCCCGATCTTGCATTCGCCGACGGTGATAATCCCCGGACAGTTCGGCCCGATCAGAACCGATTTGGGTTTCTCCTTCAGATACGCTTTCACCCCCACCATATCCATCACCGGGATATACTCGGTGATCGCCACGATGGTCACGATCGCCGCATCGGCCGCCTCCATGATCGCATCGGCCGCAAACGCCGGCGGCACGAAGATCATCGTCGCATCCGCCCCTGTCGCATCCACGGCCTGGCGAACCGTATCAAACACCGGCAATCCGTTCGCATCCTTCGTTCCACCCTTGCCGGGCGTCACGCCGCCGACCATCTTGGTGCCGTAATCCAGACACCCCTTGGTGTGGAACGCCCCCGCCGCCCCTGTTATCCCCTGACAGATGACCCGCGTTTTAGCGCTAACAAGAATACTCATGCCGAACCCAATCTGCCAAACCGGCGAAAGAGGGTATAGTGGCAACGAGTGGATTGCAAAAATACTGCTCGAAGCTCGCGCCTCACCAGCCATGACACCGACGGCACCAATCGCTGATCGCAGATTCCCCCGGCTGATGTTCTGCGCCGCTGCACTCCTTTGCGTTGCCTTCACGTTCCGCATGGCAGCGGCGTGGAAATGTTATCACCACATCGATCCGACCGCCGGCACCTGGACTGCCGCGGCGATCGATGCCCGCGATGGAACGCTCTACCGCCCCATCGAGTCCCCGCTCGGCTATGGTGGATCGAGATATGCGCCGCTGCACATCGTTTTGCAGGCCGGCCTCATGCGCGCCGGCATGGGCCCGGTGGCGGCGGGATACCTGCTGGATCTGTTTGGAATCATGCTGGTCGTTGCCGGGCTGTATGCGCTGCTGCGCAAGCTGAAGGTCCCGCCGCTCACCGCTGCCGCATTTGCGCCGTTTGTGCTGGCCGCATATTGTTACAACACCACCGCCGCCGGCGTGAAAGGCGATTTGATTCCAGCGGGCCTGAACCTCTGGGGCCTTGCGGCAATCGTCGCGATGAAGCCGGGGCGTTCCGTTTCTCTTCTCATCATCGCCGCCCTCAGCTTTGTTCTGGCGATCGCGACAAAACTTACCAGCGTTTTCGGCGGGTTGACTGCAATCATCTGGTTTCTGTCTCAAAAAGATGCAAGAAACGCCGTGATGCTTGCCGCGATCTGGCTCATTGGAATTGCCATCGCCGTCGCACTCACGCAGTGGGCCAGCGACGGCCGCGCTCTGCATATTTTCCGATTGTGTGCGGCCGGCGGCGGTGGGCTGCGGGCGCTGGTTCACGGCCCGCACCGCATGATCTCCGATGCGATTCATAACGACCGCGTGTTCGTTTGTTTCTGGCTGCTTGCCGCGATATTGATCGCAATGCGCGGCAGTTGGTTGTCAATCCCCACGATCCTCTTTGTCATTACCACGCTGGGAACCATCGCCATCTACGGTTCGCCGGGCACCAATTGCAATCATCTGGTCGATCTTCAGGCCGCCGCGGTTCTGGTGATTGCGACGAATTTCACCGCCGGCCGCGACCTCGCCTATGGGGCCGCTGTTGCCGCCACGGCGATCGTTTTCATCTCCGCCATCAACAGCGGGGTCAAGGCGGTCAGCATCCTCCACGAAAATCGCCACGGCAAAATGCTGGCCGCGCTCGCCGATGCCAATCAATCCACCGTTGCCGGTCCGCTGCTCGCCGAGAATCCGATCCTTCCCATTCTCCAGGGCGAACGGCCGTACATGCTGGATTCGTTTATGTTTCGCGTTATCTGGTGGCAGGACTCGGCCATTACCGCCGGATTCTGGAGCGACTTATCCAATCGCCGATTCCGCGCCGTCATCCTTAGCAGTTCCCCCGGGGATCCAACCCGCAGCGACGGAAGTTTCGGCCCTCTTTTCGTCGAGCTTCTGCAGAAAAATTACGATCTCAAGGGCGTGCATGGCGACCTCTGGGTCTATCTTCCGAAGAACCCTTAGACCGATAAAACGCGCCGATTAATCGAGGGTGCCATCCAATTCCACCGATATAGATACAGCCAGAATTCCTCCATGAAAACGCTGGGACCGTCCAATTTAAGCCGCCCTATGCTCGCGGTGCTTTACGTGACCGCCACCGCGGTGCTGATCGCCTGCTTCGCCCGACAGATCGTTTCCTGGCGGACGTGGGGCGATCTCGAAAACGAGGGGGGAATGTGGGTAACGCTCGCCGTCGATGCGCGCGATGGAATTCTATATAGGCCGCTGGTATCAGACATCGGCTACGGCGGAACGCGCTATGGGCCCGTGCACATCGAGCTTCAGGCGGCCCTGATGAAAGCGGGAATTGCTCCCATCACCAGTGGATTTCTGCTCGGAATAATAACCGCGGGCCTTACTTTGACGGGCATCTACACGCTGATGCGGCGGCTCAAGACGCCGGCGCCCTTCGCTCTGGTCATGACCTGTTTCTTCCTCGCGGCGTTTTGCGTGAGATCGGGAATTCTGTCGATCAAATCGGACCTGCTCGCCGCTGGCCTGGACATGTGGGGACTGATTGCGGCGCTTCCCCTCCTGGAAAAAGATTCTCAAACGAAAAAATGGCCCGCGATAATTATCGCCGCCATCTGCTTCGCACTCGCCGCGGCATCCAAAGTCACCAGCCTTTTTGGCATCTGCACCGTCGTGACCTGGCTGCTGCTGCGAAAGGAAAACAAAATCGCTCTTCGGCTTGTGGCGACGTATGTGATGGTAGGCATCATTCTCGTTCTGCTCGTGCAGTGGGCCAGCCAGGGTCGGGGGATTGGCATATTCCTTTCGACCGCATCCGCAGGCGGTGGTTTACGACGCATCACCGAGGGCCCCTCATTTTTCTTCCAGCAGTTGTCCAGCCGGGATAAGGCAGTGGGCGGATTCTGGGTGGCGGCGCTGCTCATGATCCTGGCCCGTCGAAACTGGACGAGCCTGCCAACCCTGCTTTTTGCCTACAGTACTCTCGGGACCATCGCCATTTTCGGTTCTCCGGGAACGGACATGAATCATCTCATGGACTTGCATCTGGCCTCGCTGCTGGTGCTGGCCGTCGAGTGCCAGTTCGGCTGGTTCGCGCGAGCCGTGGTATTCCTGGCGATGCTCGTCGTTCTTCATGCGAGTCATTCCTGCATCAATGATATTCGGGACATGCGCCGGCTGAACACGCGCGCCAATCTTTATGCCTGCCTCGCGGACGTAGAGAAATCCTCCTCGAATGGGCCGATCCTGGCTGAAGACCCGGTGCTGCCGATCATTGCCGGCCAGCGACCTTATTTGCTGGATTATTTTATGTTGCAGGTAAATTGGCGCCGCCCGCATTTCGGCGACGAAATCCGCAATGATCTTTCGCAACAGCGATTTAAGGCGGTCGTCGTCGATGTGGATTTGGGATTTTACCCCACGCCATCACCGGCCGATCCCTGGCCCGGATTGCTAACCCTCACTCAAACACGGTATGAATTAAAAGCAACCGAGGCTCGGAATCACGTTTTTCTACCGAAATGAGCCAAACGCGTGGATGGAATGGAAAAAAATCAAAATCAAAATTCCACCGCCGAGGAAATCGCGGCCGGCCCGGATGTTTCCGTGATCGTTCCAACCATCAACGAGTCGGAAAATCTTCCAGCATTGCTGCAGCGCATCAGTGCGGCGCTTGCGGGCGTGGATTTTGAGGTGCTGATTGTCGATGACAACAGCCGCGATGCCACGCCCCAGGTGTGCGCCGATCTTGCCCAGCGATATCCCCTGAAGTTGATGGTGCGCACGCAGCCGGCAAATGGCCTAAGCGGCGCGGTTCTGTACGGCATGGCCGCCGCGCGTGGAAAATATCTCTGCGTCATGGATGCCGATCTCCAGCATCCCCCCGAGAAACTGCCGGAATTATTGGCGCCGCTTCGGACCGGCGCCGCCGATTTTACGCTCGGCTCGCGCTACATGCCCGGCGGCAGCACCGAGGCCGAATGGGGATTCTTCCGCAAGATCAATTCACAGACCGCGACCCTGCTCGCCCGCCCCTTCGCGGGTAAAGTCACCGACCCCATGGCCGGTTTCTTCGCGCTTAAGCGGGAAACATACGAAAACGCCCGTAATCTCACGCCGCTGGGATACAAAATCGCCCTGGAACTGATGTGCAAGTGCCGCGTGAAAAATGTCCGCGAGATTCCCATTCATTTCGGCATGCGCCTCAAGGGTCAATCGAAGCTCTCGCTGAAACAGCAGTTCAAATATCTGGAGCACTTGAGCCGTTTGTATGATTTCACCTATCCCCGCGCGTCGCCGGTGACGAAATTCCTGATCTCCACGGGGGCGAGCTGGCTCGTGGGGCTGGCGGTGTATCTTCTTCTCATTCGCGGCGGAAGCGGCTCCATCGCGGCGATCACCGTCGCTTATGGCCCGGCCCTGATCGTCACGGCGTTGTTTCACATGCGATATGTCCGCACGCAGCGCGAATTCCTTCCCCGAGAAACCCCCTGGCTCGATTTCGCGGTCATTTCCGCCGCCGAATGGATTACCGCGGTTCTCGCCGCCGCTTGGACCATCCATCGCGTCGTTCAGCCGGGAATATTGGAAACATTCACCATCGCCTTTGCCTGCGCCACGGTGATGCGCTATATCCTCCGCAAAGAATTCCTGCAGGACATCCGCGGCCTGCGCCGCGAACTCCCGCGCGAAACCCACTAAAAAATTAAAATTGGAAATCCCCAAACGCCCACGGCGTCGCCGTGGGCCTCGTCACACAGCCGCCACGCTGATCAGTCTCCGCATCGCCTCCAGCGCTTCCCGCCATTCAGCGCTGGTCTGCTCGATCTCATAGGTCAGCACATCCCCCAGGGTCACAAAATCGCGGTTCTCCAGCGATGAGCGAATCTGCTTGAGCTGATCCGTAAACCGCGCGATCAGCCCCGTCAGCGGGCCCCTTCCCAGCTTGATCTTTTCCAGATCGATCTTCAGTAGCCGGGCCGTTCCCTGCAGCGATTCCTGCACGTGCTGCCAGGTCGTCAGGCATCCCGAAAGCTTTTCCATCGCCCGCACGTTCTGATTCGACTGCAGCAGCTTGGCGGCTTCGGTCTTGATGCGATCCGCCTCGCCCAGTTCCGCCTCCACCTGCTTGAGGATGTCCATGGCCATCTCGCGCGGATCGGCGGTTTCGATGAAAATGTGATGATCCTTCAGCGGCGATTTGCGGACATCGCCCAGCTTCCGCAGGTCCGGCTCGCGGCCGTCGATCAGCACGTGCACCACCAGCCGGCGCTCTTTCTGAAGATGCGCCAGCACCTGCCCGACGGTTCTGAGGCCCAGTTCTTCCGCATGCAGCGCTGAATGATCGACCGTTACAGGCATAAGCACAGATATCGGCGCCCAGCCCGCAAAAACGTGAGGAAAGTCCGATAAAATCTGAGGAGCCGATGATAATTCCCGGCCGTAAGCCATTTCCCTACCGCTCGCAGAAATGACTTTTACAGGTGGCGCGGTTCGATATAATTCGCGCGACGGTGTCCCCGGGATGCAACCATTGTTTTGTGGGTAACTTTCCGCTGTGGATTTGGTCGTCAACATCGCGACGTCGGGACGCCCCGACTTGCTCAAGCGAACACTGGAGTCGCTGTCCGCCTGTCCATTGCCGCCAAACTACCGCGAAACCGTGGTCGTCGAAAACGGCCCGCGCAACAGCGCCGATGCAGTCGTCTCCGCAGCCCCGCCCGATCTTCGCGCCCGCCATATGTACGTCTCGACCGGAAATAAAAGCGCCGCCCTCAACGCGGCGCTTTCCACTTTCGGCGACTGCCTTGTTTTCCTGACCGATGATGACGTGAAATTCGCCCCGGCGGCACTATGCGCTTATGCGAAAGCCGCCGATTGCGCGGGGCGCGGTCATTTCTTCGGTGGTCCCACCAACGCCGATTATGATGTGCCGCCGCCATCCTGGCTGCTGGAATACCTGCCGCATTCCGCCAAGGGATGGGAATCGAGCGGAAGCTCGGATATGTCCGGCCCCGACTCCGGTCAGATGCGCTATCTGGGGTTCAACTGGGCCGCCTTCGCCGCCGACCTCCGCGAGGCGGGGGGATTCAATCCTAATTTCGGCCCCGGTTCCCCTACCGGAAGCACCGGACAGGAAACCGAAATGCAGGTGCGCCTGGTGAAAAAGGGATTGAAAACCATATACGTCCCCGACGCCCGGGTTTGGCATTATGTGCCGGCTAATCGCTGCTCGCCCCAATGGGTCCTCTCCCGCAGCTACCGCCATGGACTTCAGGAAGGGCTGATGTCGCCGCGCCAGCATGCTGGATTCTGGATTTTTCCACCGTGGTGGGCAGCGAGAAATTATCTCAAATCAATCGCGCGTGATTGGCGATGGTCGCTCACCCGCCTCCCTGAAAAGCGATTTAACGCCAAAAATCGCCGAAGCTTCGATTGCGGCCTCATGATTGGCCTGGCCAGAAACACCGCCAAACGCGGAGTCACCTGAATTCAGCTATTCGCCGCGGGCAGATAAATACTGAAGGTCGTCCCCTGCCCCGGCTGGCTTTCGACCATGATCCTGCCGTGATGATGCTCGATGATGTCCTTGCAGATCGCCAGTCCCAGGCCCGTTCCGCGCGATTCATCTTTCCTGGCTGTTCCCTTGGTCGTGAAAAACGGCTGGAAAATCTTCGCCTGCAGGTGTTCGGGAATTCCCGGCCCCGTATCGGTCACCTGAATCCGCACCTGGTTCTCCTCCACCGCGGTCGCTTTCACCGTGAGCGATCCGCCTTTGCCCAGCATCGCCTGCCGGGCGTTGATCAGAAGATTCAGCAGCACCTGCTCGAGCTGAACCATGTCTCCCCGGACCCATAGTTCCCCCGGCACCTGAACACGCAGGGCAATCCCATCTTTCTGCGGATCGCGGGCCAGCACCATCAGCGTTTCCTCCACCAGCGACTGCACCGCGACTTTCTCCGCGGATGATTCCCCCCGCGCCAGCGCCAGCATTGCCGTGCAGATTTTCCCCGCCTTGTCGGCGCTGGCGAACGCTTTGGACAGCGCCTTGCAGATCAGCTCCATGTCCGGAGCATCCCCCTTGGCGCTTTGCAGGGCGAATTGTGAATAGCTGACGATGGGCGTCAGAAGATTGTTGAATTCATGGGCGATCACCGCCGCGATCGTGCCGATCGTCGCCAGACGCTGCGATTCCGTCAGTTGTTCGCGCAGCTCGTCCAGTTGCCGTTGCGTTTCGCCGAGCCGGCTTAGCAGCGCCTGTTCCAATGCGACCGTGGGGGATTGCAGATTACTCACACCGTCCGGCTAACTATCGGCTGGTCGGGGGTTTCCGCTTCGATACATCCGGTTTGAGCTTATCGGACGGTCTAAATTGCTATTTATTTGCCGCAGAGCCGGCCAGCGGAATCGCTTCCTTCAATGGCGTGGGCATTCCCTGTGTGAAATCCCGGCGGGTCAGAATCCACGGGAGCAGCAGCAGGAACATCACCACCATCGCCAAGGCAAACATGATCGGCACCCGCCACGGCCACGGCCCCAGCGCGTCCAGCGGCGATGGCGGTCCGGCCTGCATTTTGCCAACATATCCATAATTCAAATGTAAAAACGCATCGATGGGAAACATGATCGCCACATAAACAATCGAAAATTTCACGGCGAACCACCAGTCCCTCCAATGAGGCCGAAAACCGCGGGCGCTGATGTCATACAGTGCCGGCCCGATGATTGCCGCATGACCCGCCCAGAAAACCCAGAATTGAAAATCCGCCGGTCCGAAGTGCAAATCCGGATAAATGAAACTCAGTGATGAGAGCCCCAGTCCCCAGAAATATCCCATCGCCCGCAGCCACCGCCAGCGCAACAGCAGCGCGCCCGGCACCATGAACATCCCGAGATCGCATATATGAAGCGGCAACGCTGTCTGGTAATCAAATCGGCTTGGCCAGAGCGTGGCGATCTGAACAAAGCACGCAGCGGCCAGCGCCATCCAGCCGATTGTCCGATCCAGAATCCGCCGCTTCGGCTGGCTTTGCGCCACCTCATCGCACCGCCGGCATGCGACAACCGCCGACACAAAAATCGCAAATGCGATCACCACGCACAAATGCGTCAGTGTGAACGGCTTGAAATGATGTTCCCAGTACGGGGTTTTATTCATACCACCCCATTTTAGGGTGGCGATATCATTGCAGAGTACGCCAAATCCGCACGGATTTTTGCCCGCCTCTACCCCACCACTGCCCGCAACTGCTCGGCAACGTATCGCACCTGATCTTCCGGTAATTCCGGATATACCGGCAGTGCCAGCACTTCGTTGCACGCCCGCTCGCTCACCGGGAAATCCCCCGCCTTGTAACCCAGATACGCAAAACATTCCTGCTGGTGCAGCGGAAGCGGATAATAGACCGCTGTTCCCACCCCTTTGTCCTGCATCGTCTTCTTCACCTGGTCCCGATTGGGAACCCGCACCACGTACTGGTTGTAGATGCTCCAGTTTCCCGCCTCGATCTTCGGCGTAATCACCTTGCTGCCCGCCAGCAGCTTGTCATACAGCGCCGCATTCCGCCGCCGGCCTTCGTGCCAGCTTTCCAGGTATTTCAGCTTCACGCTCAGCACCGCGGCCTGGACTGCTGCGATGCGGAACATTCCGCCGACATATTTGTGGAAGTACTGATGCCCCGAACCATGCACGCGCATGAGCCGGCAAATCTCGGCGAACGAATCGTCATTCGTGCAGATCGCCCCCGCGTCGCCGAAAGAGCCGAGGTTCTTCGTCGGATAAAAGCTCAGACACCCGGCAAACACGCTTGAGCACGCACGCTTGCCGTGTCGCCGGGCGCCGATTGACTGCGCCGCATCCTCGATCACCCGGATATCGTGCTTGGCGGCAAGCTCATTGATCGCCTCCAGATTGGCAAGCTGGCCAAAGAGATCGACAGGAATAATCGCCCGTGTCTTTGGCGTGATCAGCTTCTCGATTCGGGTCGGGTCGATATTGAACGACGCCGCCTCGATATCCGCAAAAACAATTTTCGCCCCCAGTCGGGCGATCGCCCCTGCCGTCGCGAAAAACGTAAACGTCGGGCAGATGATCTCGTCACCCGGCTTAATCCCCAGCGCCAACAGCGAGCAGAGCAGCGCATCGCTTCCGCTGCTGACGCCAATCACATGCCTGACCCCGCAATATTCCGCGAGCTGTTTTTCGAATTTCTCAACATGCGGTCCCAGCACCAGCGACTGCTGATCGAACACCTCGTCCAGGGCTTTTCGGATTTCCTCGCGAATAGGCCGATACTGGGCCTGCAAATCCAGTAATTTCACGTTCATGACCAAAGCCTAAGCCGCACGCTCCATTTTTGCCATAGGCGATTTCGCCGATAAAAACCGCTCTGTTTTTGGTCCATCATTTTCGTATCTGTTCGGCATTCGTTTGGGGGGATTTGTTGCAATCTCTCATGTGGGTGAATACGCTACGAATTCCTGCCTTTTCAATGCAGCTATATGAGCGATTCCTCTACCTTCGACGCAGCCGTCGCCAAACAGGATGCACCCTCCGCAAACAATGGGACCCGCCACGTTCTGGAATTTGAAAAGCCGCTCGTGCAGATCGACCGCCAGATCCAGGAACTCGAAGCCCTTCAGCAGCATAAGCAGGTCGATTACGCCAAGGAGCTGCGGCATCTGCGGACCAACTACACCGCCCTCCTGCGAAAGACGTATGACAACTTATCCGCATGGGAAACGGTGCAGGTGGCCCGCCACCCGCAGCGGCCGCAGGTGCGCGATTACATCGACATGATCTGCCCGGAATTCCGCGAACTGCACGGCGACCGCAGGTTTGGGGATGATCCCGCCATTGTCTGCGGACTGGCGCGCTTCGGTGGGCAGAAAATCGTGCTGGTCGGCCAGCACAAGGGCCGCGACACCAAGGAAAAAGTGCGATGCTTCTTCGGCCTCGCCCATCCGGAGGGATACCGCAAGGCCCTTCGCGCGATGAAGCTCGCCGAGAAATTCAACCTGCCGGTCGTGACGCTGATCGACACGCCGGGGGCGTATCCCGGAATCGGCGCCGAAGAACGCGGTCAGGCTGAAAGCATCGCCCGGAACATGCTTGAGATGAGCCGGCTCAAAACGCCGATCGTCGCCGTGGTAATCGGTGAAGGCGGAAGCGGCGGCGCGCTGGGGCTGGGCGTGGCGGACCGCGTCGCCATGATGGAATTCGCCTGGTATTCGGTCATCAGCCCCGAAGCCTGCTCGGCGATCCTCTTCAAGGGGAACGATGGGGCATCCCAGCTTGCCGACAGCCTCCGGCTCACCAGCGGGAATCTGAAGCAACTCGGGGTGGTCGACCACGTCATCCCCGAGCCCCTCGGCGGAGCGCATCGCGATCCGCACACCGCGGCGCACAATCTCGAACAATACATCGCCAAGACCCTCCGCGAACTCAAGCGGCACAAGTCGGAGAACCTCCTGGAAAGACGCTATGAAAAATTCCGGGGGATGGGAATAACCGTGGAAAAAACGCGGCGGGTTTCCAAGACATCGGCATAAAGATATTTTTGCTGGAATCCCGCGCCTTCCCGCAAGTACAGGGCGGGAGCAAGAGCGGCTATAATCCCCTGCGGATGTCGAATTACACGCAAAGCATTCAAACTCTGATGAACGAGCTGGCGCGGTTGCCGGGCATCGGCATGCGCTCGGCCGAGCGAATCACGTTTCATCTGCTCAAACAGAATCAGCAGGAAGCGATGAAGCTGGCCGACGCGATTCGCGATGTGAAGACGCGCATCCGCTATTGCAGCATTTGCTTCAACCTGACGGAAGACGACCCCTGCGTGATCTGCGCCAATCCGGCTCGCGACGCATCGGTCGTTTGCGTGGTCGAGCAGCCCAAGGATTTGCTCGCCCTGGAATCGACGGGGCTTTACAACGGCGTTTATCACGTGCTGCTGGGACGCATCGCCCCGCTGGAGGAATCGCATCCGGACGATCTGACGATCGAAGCGCTGATGAAACGGCTGGAAGCGGGCAAAATCAGCGAAGTGATCATGGGCACCAACCCCACGGTGGACGGCGATGGGACGGCTCTTTTCATTCAGAACACAGTGGCCGCGCGGTTTCCGGACATCCGCGTCACCCGGCTGGCGCGCGGGCTGCCGGCCGGCAGCAATATCGAATACGCCAACAAGAACATTCTCGCCGATGCGATTTCGGGCCGGCAGAAAATGTGACGCCGATGACCAGTCGCGCAAATCAGCCAGAGGAACCGGCCGAGCAGCGCGTCGCGAAAGTCAAGCTCGCCAACGAACTGGCCGGCGCCGGCGACATCGACGGCGCTATCCAGAATTTACGCGAAGCCCTGGCGCTGAATCCTGGTAACACTTTTCTCCACGACGACCTGGTTTATCTGCTGCATTTCCAACCGCAGGCCACCAACCAGGATCTGTTCCGCGAAGCGGCCATCTGGGAATGGCGGCACGCGCGGGCGCTTTCGGAATCAATCCCGCCGCATCAGAACGATCGCGATCCAAACCGAAAATTGAAAATCGGCTACGTATCGCCGGAATTTTACCGGCAGGCGGAATCCTTTTTCATCATGCCGCTGTTGCAATCGCACGATCGCACACAATTCCAAATCCATTGCTATTCCAGCGTTGAAGAACCGGACGACCGCACCGGGGAAATCCGCAAACTGGCGGATGTATGGCACGAAGTCCGGCCCCTCAGCGATGAGCTCCTGGCCCAAAAAATTCGCGAAGACCAGATCGATATCTTGATCGATCTGACCATGCACATGCGGCTGAGCCGTTTGCTGACGTTCGCGCGCAAGCCAGCGCCCGTGCAGGTGACGTGGCTGGCGTATCCCGGCGGAACGGGACTGCGAACGATCGACTGGCGGCTGACTGATGCGTATTTCGACCCGCCCGATCAGCCCGGCTGGTACAGCGAAAAATCGATCCGCCTTCCCAATAGCTGGGTGTGCTACAACCCATTATCGCAGGCGGCGCTGGCGACGCCGCGCACCAGCGGGCCGATCACGTTTGGCTCGCTGAATCATCCCCGGAAGTTGAACGATGTGAATCTGCGCCTCTGGGCCGGGGTGATGCGGCGAGTCGAGGGCTCGAGAATTCTCCTGCGGATAGAAGCGGATTCCCATTGCCGACGGGCGAGGAAAATTTTCGAGGACGAGGGGATCGCGCCCGACCGAGTCGAATTTCGCGCCGAGATGCCCCGCTGGGAATATCTCAGGGCGTACGACCAGATCGATATCTCGCTGGACACGCTGCCGTACAACGGCATCACGACAACGTACGATGCGCTGTGGATGGGAACGCCGGTGGTCAGCCTGGTGGGAAAAACCACTGCGGGAAGAGCGGGGCTGGGAATTCTTTCCAACGTGGGGTTGCCGGAACTGGTCGCGGGTGATTCCGAACAGTTCATCGAGATCGCGGTAAAGCTGGCGCGCGACCGTGAAAAGCTGATTGATTGGAAGCGGAATCTTCGCCGTCGGTTGGAATCTTCGCCGCTGATGGATGCCGAAAAGTTTGCCCGCAACATCGAAATCGCCTACCGCTGGATGTGGGAGCGATGGTGCAATCCACCCGAACCCGGCTGGGTTGACCCGATTCCGCCGGTCGCCATTGAGCATCAAAATGCCGGACGGCTTGCCGAGGCGGAGTCCATCTACCGGCAAATGCTGGCGCAAAATCCCGATCATCCCGAGGCGCTGCAGCGGCTGGGAATGATTGCCATCGACGTGAAGAAGCCGGAGAAGGCGCTGGAGCTGATCGGCCGCGCGATTGCCGTCAGGCCCGAACTGATGGAGCCACATTATTACCTGGGAAACGCGCTGAAGCAGATGGGCCGGCTCGACGAAGCGATGGTGTCGTTTCGGCAGGCGATCGCGCTGCAACCCGATCTTCCTGAGCCGCACATCAATCTCGGCGGCATTCTTCTGGACACGACTCGCACGAAAGAGGCGGTCGAATCATTCCGCGAGGCCGTGCGGGTCAGCCCGGAATTTCCCGGCGCACACAGCAATCTGCTGCTGGCCCTGAATTATCTGCCGGAGATGAGTGCTGAGAATATTCTGTCCGAGCATCGGGCGTGGGCCCGGCACAATACCGATCCGCTGACGCGAAATGCCACCCCGCATGACAACGATCGATCGCCGCATCGCCGGCTGCGCATCGGATACATCTCGGCCGACTTCTGGCGGCATTCGGTAAACTATTTTCTCCTTCCGATTCTGGAAAATCGCGATCGGCGGAATTTTGAGGTGTTCTGTTATGCGAGCATGCGCAATGCCGATGACATGACCCAGCGGATCAAGAGTAACTGCGATGTGTGGCGCGAGGTTGCCGCGCTGAGCGATGACGAGACAGCCGATCTGATTCGCTCCGACCGGATTGATATTCTCATCGATCTGGCGGTGCATACCTGCGGCAATCGGCTGATGGTCTTTGCCCGCAAGCCCGCTCCGGTGCAGGTGACGTACCTGGGATATTGCGGGACGACGGGAATGGAGGCGATCGACTATCGCCTGTCCGATTTGCACATCGACCCGCCGGAATCGGATTTATCCGTTTACAGCGAGCAGACCGTTCAGCTTCCCGAAAGCTATTGGTGCTATCAGGAAATGCCCGAGGCTTCGGAACTGCGGCCATTGCCGGCGGCTGGCGCGGGGCATATTACATTTGGCTGCATGAACAATTTCGCCAAGGTGTCGCGGCCTGTGCGCGATCTCTGGGCGCAGATTCTTCATCAGGTTCCGCGATCGCGTTTGATTATTCACGCCTATCCCGGTTCCCATCGCGATGCGCTTGCGGAGCAATTTGCGGGCAATGGCGTTTCCCCCGACCGCATTGAATTTGTGGGCCGTCAGTCGGCCGCAGAATATTTGAACAATTACCATCGGATTGATATCGCTCTGGATCCATTTCCGTGGGGCGGCGGCATCACTTCGCTGGATGGGTTGTGGATGGGTGTGCCCATGGTGACGCTCGCCGGAAACACCGCCGTCGGGCGCGGAGGCAAAAGTATCCTGACAAACCTTGGACTGCCGCAATTGATCGCACAGACTCCCGGGGAATATCTGCGGATCGCAGCTGACCTCGCCGGCGATCTGCCGAGACTTGGGGAACTTCGTCGCACCATGCGCTCGCGGATGCGAGCATCGCCATTGATGAATGCCCCGCGATTCGTTCACAACCTGGAAGCGGCCTATCGGCAGATGTGGCGAAATTGGTGCGATCGACCGCGCAAGTGAAATCTACTTGGGCTTTTGAACCTGGTTCACTCCCGCAAGTTTTTCTTTGGCGATTGCCGCGGTAAGATTATTTTTTGCAACGGAATCGCCGGGCCATTTCGCCAAAAGTCGGCGATATTCCGCGATCGCCTGATCGTAACGGCCAGCCTGCAGCAATCCATCGGCGAAGCAGCGGAGAATTTCCGGAGAATTCGGCGACAACTCGGTGGCGCGGCGAAGGTGTTCAACCGCCTGGTCAAAATTTCCCATCTGCACAAGGGCCTGGCCCGCGCCGGCGTGAGCGTCGCCGAAATTCTCCCGCAGCTTCAGCGCGCTCTCAAAGCTTTTCAGCGCCTGCCGATTTTCCCCCATTGCCAGAAGAACGAGGCCGAAATTGCGGTAAAAGTCCGGCGATGAGGAATTGATCTCGATGGCGCGGGCGATCATGCGCCGCGCTGGCTCGCGGCGATTTGATTGGAAAAGCAAGACCCCCAGCAGGTGCAACGCGTCGGCATGATCGACATTTCGGGCGAGAATTTTCTGGTAGAGCGATTCCGCCTCGGCCAGCCGTCCCGCCTGGTGTTGTGAAAGGGCCTCTTTCAGAGTCGACTGCGCGAAAGCCAAGTCCACGGAATTTGCCGCTTTCTCGCGGCTTTCGCACCATTTTCGCCACATTTCACGATACGCAGCTTCCACATCGCGCGCGAATTGCCCGCCGTCCATCAGCGGCGATGTGGCCATCCTCTGACGGAGCGTGCGACGAAGCTCCGCAAGTCGATCACGATCATTCGCCAGGGAAACGGCGATGGAGATGTACCGATCGCTCGATTCCGCGACCAAATTCGCCAAACCGATCTGGCTGAGTAAACTCGCCCCGACGCGAGACACATGCGTCGTGCCCGCCAGTGTGACCACGGGCACTCCCATCCACAGTGCTTCGCACGTCGTCGTGGTGCCGTTATACGGATAGGTATCCAGCGCAACATCGACGCGATGATATAGCCGCAGATGTTCGCGCGGTTCCGCAATCAGTTTCATGAGATCGATCCGCTCGGCCGCAACACCCTTCCCGGTGAATTGCTCGATCAATCCACTTTTGGCGGACGCTTCGCCCGCACCGGCCGACTTGATCAGCAGGCGCGATTCCGGAACTTGCTCAAGGATCTTCGCCCACGACGCAACCATCTGAGGATTGATCTTGGCGAAGGCGCCGAAGCAGCCGAAGGTGATTGGCCCCGGATCGCGAGGCTCGACCTCCGACGCAAATTCCGGCCGCTGGAAGCACCAGGCGCAGTGTTGCAGACGCTGGAGACTCTCAACGCCGAGCGCTTCGGTCATTCCCGGCGGATCGGCCATGAAATCCGTCAGGCGATAATCGATTGCCCGCATCCCGGTCGTGTTGGGATAACCCAGGTAAGTCACCTGGATCGGCGCCGGCTTGCGGGCAAAGATGCCCAGCCGATTTCCCGCGGTATGTCCCGATAAATCCACGAGAATATCAATCGCATCAGACTCGATCACTTCGGCCGCTTCATGGTCGCCGAGATTTGCGATGTCGCGCCAGACGTCGCAGGCGCGCTTGATCCGCCCTGTCAGATCATCGTGGACGTGGCCGGCGGCATAACAGAACGTTTCGAAACCAGACTTATCGCGATTCTCAAAAAGCGGCAAAATGAAATGTCCCACCGGATGATGGGAAAAATCGGACGAAACATAACCGATGCGCAGCCGGCGCTGCGGTGAGATGCTCCTCGCGAACGGAATAGCTGGATGAGACAATGAATCGGCATATCGCTCGCTCCAGGCGCGATGCTCCGCGAAAATTTCGCGAGGGTCGACATCAGCCGAGTAATTCAGCGCAAAAAGAAGATTGCCGTGCACAACGGAGCGATTGGGGCTTCCTGCATCCGCCTTGGTGTCCAGCGCCTGCCGCAGAACGGCAATCGACTCGGAAGTCTGGCCAACCTGGAGCAGAGAAGTGGCCAGGTTGTTCCTCGCGACGATGTCATCCGGCCATTTTTCGATGAGCCTGCGATATTGCTCGATGGCCTGGTCGTGCCGCCCCGCATGCTGCAGGGCATCGGCGAAAGTGCGGAGAACATCCGGCGACTCGGGCGACAGCTCGACCGCCCGGCGCAGATGCTCAATCGCCTGATCCTGATCGCCGAGCTTGGCAAACGCCTGTCCCGCGCCCGCATGCGCCTCGGCGAAATCTTCACGCAGCTTCAGCGCGCTTTGAAAGCTGTCCAGAGCCTGCTTTGGCTGACCCATCTCCAGGAGCACTGATCCGAGATTGCGGTGATAATCGGCCGAGGATGGATTGATCGTGATCGCCCTGGTGATCATCTCCCGGGAGGGGTCGCGGCGATTTGAATGAAACAGCAACACACCCAGCAGATGCAGCGCATCGGCTTCATCCGGCTTTTGTTCCAGAATCTTTCGATAGAGCGCTTCGGCTTCGCTGATTCGACCGGCCGTGTGATGGGAAAGCGCATCCTGAAGCTGCGAATGAAGCGAGACCGGCGGCGCGGCGCGCGTGCCGCACCATGTCTGCCACATTCGGCGATACGCAGCTTCCAAATCGCGTGCCAGGCGCACTCCGTCCATCAGCGGCGACTTGCGCATACGGGGGCGAAGCGTGCGGCGCAGCTCGGCCCGGCGGGCGGAATCGTTCGCCAGCGCGACCGCAATCGAAACATACTCACCCGGCGTCTGGGCGATCAGTTCCTGCAGGCCCATATTCGTGAGCAGGCTCACGCCCACTCGCGAAACGTGGTTTTCCCCCGCCAGTGTGACCACCGGCACCCCCATCCACATCGCTTCGCACGTTGTCGTCGTGCCGTGATACGGAAAAGTGTCGACGGAAATGTCCAACTGATCGTAAAGACCGAGATGCGTGGTCCAGTCGGACGTGTGGCCATAAAGTTCGATGCGATCCCCTGTCACGCCGCGATCGACAAAATATCCACGGATTTTGTCCTGGATCGGCCGTTCGTTCAGTCCGCTGGATTTCAGCATCAACCGGGAAGACGGGACGGCTTTGAGAATCTCGATCCACAAATCCCTCACCATCGGGGAAGCCTTGGAGAAATTGTTGAAAGTTCCGAAACAGACCGGGCGATCGGGCGCGGGCTTCACCGGCGGCGAAAGCGGCGGCGCGAAATAACACCAGTTGCTCACCGGCATTCGCACCAGTTGCTCGGAATGAAACGCTTCCGTTTTGCCCGGGGGGTCGGCAAGAGCATCGGTGATGCGGTAATCGATCGTGCTGAGCCCCGTGGTGGCTGGATATCCAAGATACGTCACCTGCACGGGAGCGGGTTTTTCGGCAAACGTGCGCAGCCGCTTGGTGCCGGTGTGGCCGGAAAGATCGACCAGAATATCGATCTGGTCCTGGCGAATTTTCTCGGCGAGTTCGTGGTCGTTCAGAGCGGCCGTATCCACCCACCGATCGGCCGAGGCGCGCAGCACTTTCGTCATTTGATCCGGGGACGTGGTGCCGGAATAGCACGTAATTTCAAACCGCTGATGATCGTGACATCGAAGCAAAGGGAGGAAAAACTGGCTCACCGAATGGTAGAAAAAATCCGCCGAAACATAGCCGATGCGCAATTTCCGGTTTGGGTTGGGGTCGTTCGCATGCGGCTTGATCAGTTTTCCGAGCGGCTCGCCAAAAAGCTGATCCCATCTGCGATGCTCCTGGAAAATGGCCTGGGCATCGCAATCGGCCTGAAATTGAAGCGCATAGACCAGATCGCTCTGGGCATCGGGATACTCACGGTTGAGCTGCATCGCCCGCCGGTGCAGGGCAATCGCCTCATCCGAATCACCAACTCTGAGCAGAACGTTGGCAAGATTGCAGTTGGCCTGGGCAAGATTGGGATCAAGCTCCAGTGCGCGGCGAAATGCCGCGATCGCCTCAACCGTCTGTTTATTCTTGTCCAGCGTGAGGCCGAGATTGTTGTACCCATCGGCATACTCGGGGGTAATTTCCAGGCATCGGCGAAGGGCGGCGATGGCCTCGTCGTAACGGCCGAGGTCTTTCAGGTTAACCCCAAGATTATTGTGCGCAATCGCCAGGTCGGGGCGAATGCGCAGGACGCGGGAAATGAGTTCGACCGCAACTTCCCGATGGCCCATCTGCCCTTCGAGGGCCCCCAGCAGGTTCAGGGCGTCGAGATGATCCGGATCGCGGTCGAGAATCCCCCGGTAGATTTTCTCGGCCTCTCTCAACCTGCCGGCGCGATGGTGCGCTAACGCGTTCTGGATTCTCTGGTTGTCGGTCATCCGCTGGAATTGTAAGCCGAATTTCCGCTGGGTGCGCGTCTGCCGCGCCCCGCCTGTCGGCACGGCATTGAGGCGGCGATTTTCCTTTCGAATCGGCCCCGATATCCTATACCGATACTATAATTCACCGAGGATCGGCTGGGATAATGAATAGCAATCGAGACGTTCAAACTGCCCTTTTGCATCACCAGGCCGGCCGGCTCGATCTTGCGGAGAATATTTACCGCAAAGTGCTGGCGAGCGATCCCAATCATTCCGACGCCCTGCATCTCATGGGGGCGATTGCGGGGCAGCGAGGCCGCTTCGAGGAAGGAATCGAACTTCTGCAAAAGGCGATCTCGGTCCAGCCCAATTACTTCCAGGCGATCAGGAATCTCGCGGCGCTTCTGGCCCAGGCGGGGCGATATGAAGACTCGGTTTCCATGTTCAGGAAGGCGATCGAACTCGTCCCGGAAGATGCAGCGCTGCATAACGATCTTGGAACCGTGCTCGAGCGGCTCGATCGGACGGACGAGGCCATCGCGATGTTCACCACGGCGGCGGAACTCGATCCGATTTTTGCCGATGCGCTGAAGAACCTGTGTCATGCGCTGCGAAAAAATGGGATGGCGGCGGAAGCGGTCGAGGCGGGCTCCAAGGCGATCACCATCGCGCCCAGTTCCGCCGATGCGCGCTTTGAGCTGGGAAAGGCCCTGGTCGCCGCCAGACGGCCGCAGGACGCCCTCCAGGAATTTCGCGAGGCGATTCGCTGCAAACCCGATTACATGGCGGCGTTCGAGGAAATCGGAAAGACGTTCGCCCAGATGCAGAAATTCGATGAGGCCGTGGCCGTCATGCAACGAGCCATTGAGTTACAGCCGGATCAGGCTGGGCTGCATATCATCCTGGGCAGCATTCTGGGAGGGGCAGAGCGTCATCTCGATGCGTTGCTGCAGTTCCGCGAAGCAGTACGTATTAAACCCGATTCCCTTGAGGCGCATGTCAACGCCGCGATCGCCTTGGCAAAATTAAAACGCTTTGAGGAAGCCCTGGAACACCACATCAGGGCCGCCGCCATCGACGCGAACGCGGCGATCACCCACGAGGCGGCGGCTGAAATCGCCATGGGGCAGCTCGACGCTAAAACCGCGGTGGAACATTATCGCGATGCGTGTGCCGCCGATCCGACGCTTGTCAGCTCGTTGACCGGGCTTGGCCTGGCTCTGCGATCTTCCGGAAAATTCGACGAGGCGCAAGCCGCATTCCGTAAGGCGCTCCAATTAGACCCCTCGCTGGTGAGTATTTACGACAACATGGTGCGAACCGGAATGCGCCTTTTTGCCGACAGCGAAATCGAACAGCTCACCCGGGTGTTGAAGGAAGCCGAGGCCGAGGCGGAAGAGCAGGTCGCGGCCGAGTTCGCGCTTGGAAAAATATTGGATGAGAAGGAGCGCTTCGACGAAGCCTTTCAGCATTATGCCATAGGCAATCTCATGCAAAGAAAACGCCGCGAGGCGCGCGGGAATTACTACGATCCCGGGAAGTACCGCGAAATGGTCGACCAGATGATCGAAACGCTAACCCCGGCCTATTTCGCGGAAAGGCGGGGCTGGGGCGATCCATCAGAACTTCCCGTCTTCATCGTGGGCATGCCGCGATCGGGGACGACCTTGGCGCACCAAATCGTGGCCAGCCATCCGCAAGTCCACGGTGGCGGTGAGAGGGGCGATATGCGGAAGATCGCGGGATTTCTCGGGGGCGGCGACCTGCGCGAGGCGGCCCTTTCCTGGAAAAAGAGCCCGGTCGCAGAAGCGGCATTGAAACAAATTCAGGAATATCGAAAGATCGCCCCTTCGGCGGCACGGTTCGTGGACAAGATGCCCAACAACGTCGTGTTCTGCGCGATAATAGCCCTGTTGTTCCCGCAGGCCCGGATCATTTTCTGCCGTCGCGACCCGCGCGACACCTGTCTATCGTGCTATTTCCAAAACTTTCCCGACGGGCTCCCGTTCGCGACCGATCTGACGCACTGCGGGCTACACAACGTGGAAACATATCGGTTGATGGACCACTGGCTGCAGGCGCTGCCGCTGCGCATGATGGAACTGCACTACGAATCCGTTGTGGATGACCTTGAGGGCCAGGCACGGCGGTTGATTGACTTCCTGGGCTTGCCCTGGGATCCCGCCTGCCTCGAGTTCCAGAAGGCCAAGACGGCCGTTCTCACCTGCAGCGTGTGGCAAGTCAGGCAGCCGATCTACAATAGCTCTGTGGGCCGCTGGCGCAAATACGAGAGTCATCTGGGGCCTCTGTTGAAGGCCCTTGAAACCCTTCCCAAGGATGGATTAACTGCCGACTGAAAGTCGGCAGGCCGCTCCTAAATTCGATTCAGGACAGCATCATTTGTCCTCACGGGTCAGGTTTACGGTCAAAAGCCGCGTTCTTGTATGATCGGGGGCATGAGCCAAAAGGCGAAACGCCTGGCCGAATCTCTCGACGCCGGCAACGTCCAGATGGCCAGTGGCCTGCCCGGTGACGCCATCCCCGAATACCGCCGTGCCACAGACATTGACCCAAATTCCGCCGCAGCCTGGGAATCGCTTGGCAAGGCGTGCAAAGCCAATGGCCGATCCGGGGACGCTGCTGAGGCTTTCTCCCGCCTTGTGCAACTCACCCCGCGGAGCAGCCCCGCCCATCACAATTACGGTGCTGCCCTGGGCGAATGTGCCGACATCGAGGCCGCGATTAACGAATTCCACACGGCCCTTTCGCTTGACCCGTCCAACGCCAAAGTCGCCAGCACGTTGCTCTATACGCTGTGGTTCGCCGACGATCTAACGGAGGACCGGATTATCGGCGAGCATCGGGCCTGGGCGGAAAAGTTCGCAGAGCCGTTGAAGGCAACGCGCAAACCGCACGCCAACTCCCGCGACCCAAACCGCCGGTTGAAAATCGGCTATGTCTCACCCGATCTGAGAATCCATCCCGTCGGCCGATTCATGTTGCCGGTATTTGTGGAGCATGACCGCAACCAATTCGCGATCCACGTCTATTCGGCGGCGCCGGGGATGCCGGATGCTTTGGGGGAGAAAATCAAACAGCGAAGCGACAGTTGGCGAGAGATTGAAAACCTCAGCGACGATGCAGCAGCGCAACTCATCCGCAGCGATGGCATCGACATCCTGATTGACCTGTCACTGCACATGGGGCGGCAAATGGGAATCTTCGCCCGCAAGCCCGCACCCGTGCAAATCACCTACCTGGGGTACGTCGGCACAACTGGCCTGGATGCGGTTGATTGGCGGATCATTGACCCGATCCTCGAACCGACGCCGGCACGATTCGTCGAAAAACCGCTGACGATCCCGCACTACTGGTGTTACAAACCATCGATTTACAACGTCGAGCCGGGGCCTGCCCCGCACGAACGAAATGGCTATGTCACATTCGGCAGTCTCAACAGCTTCAAGAAGGCTGGCCCCACGGCCCGCAGGTTATGGGCTGATGTGCTGCGGGCAGTGCCCACTTCGCGGATGATCGTACACGCCTCAGAGGGAAGCCATCGCGAGAAATTTCTAAGTGACATGGCCATTCACGGCATCGAGCGGGGCCGATTCAGCTTTGTGGGGCTGACGCCGATGGGGACGTACATGCAGGCGTACCAAAGCATCGACATTGCCCTTGACACGTTTCCCTACACCGGCGGCACAACCACATGCGATGCGCTCTGGATGGGCGTTCCAACCGTTACCCTCGCCGGCACGTTGGGAATCTCTCGGATGGGGGCGAGCATTCTTACCAGTATGGGCTTGCACGAATTGGTCGCCCAAGATGCGGCGGACTTCTCGCGGATCGCAATAGAGCTTGCTGCCGATCCTCAGCGGATTTCTCAGCAAAGGGCCGCAATGCGGGATCGGTTGTACAAGTCACCGCTGGTCGATGCAAAACGGTTCACGCGGGGTTTGGAGGCGGCATACCGCAGGGCCTGGCAGGCGTTGTGCAAACAATCAACTATCCCCGATTGACCTCCGTAACCCGCTTGGGCGCAGGCGTGATGCCGAGACTGTCCCCGTTGGAGTCACGACCTGGTTGCGTCCCCTCCAGTAGGTAGCAAAAAAAAGCCGGTTGGACACAAGTCCAACCGGCACCTTTTGCGAGGTTAAAAACAGAGATCAGTCGTTACGATTTCCGCCGACTGCGGCGGGACATCAGACCAACGCCACCCAGGGCCAGAAGGCCAAGGCTCATCGGTTCGGGCACAACGGCCACAGCCGTTATGTCATAACCACTGAGGTTGCTGTCGTTGGCGTTGCTGAGATCAAATCCGAGGCTGCCCGGATTGAACCCGGCGGCGAACGTCAGGAACAGGTTGTAGCTGAGACCGTTCGTGGCATTATCCAGCGAGGAGATATCCCCGTGCGTTGGATCTGCGGTGGTGACCGAGGTGACCACTGAAGCGGTCGCCTGGCCATCGCCGGCAATCGCGTTGATAAGAACCGCCAACTGGGCAGAACTCGCCTGGGTTCCGCTGACTTTCACATCGAGACCGAAGATTTCGGCGTCCGTGGCGCTGATTCCTGTGACGCCCACATTGTCGGTGGCATCACCACCGCCGCCATTGATTCCGGTCACTTCAGCGAGGGTATACCCGCCGTTGCTTCCGGTCGAGGTCAGGCTGTTGGCCACCGGCGTGAAGGTGCCGTTGTGGTCGCCCGTTCCATTGAGGACCGTGGTGCCATAGTTGGCCGTATTGGCCGTGGCCGACAGGGCGATAACCGCGTGGTGGGTCGCCGTGGAGGAGGCGCCAATAACGTTAATGACCAGAACCGGCAGGTTGCCCAGGGTGTCAGCCCCGGAGACGCCCTGCGTCTTGTATTGAGACGCGCTGCCGTTGTGCGTGTGGCTACTGCTGGGACCCGTGTAGAACGTCGTACTGCCAGCCGTCTGCAAGGTCCAGTAAGCCGTCGCAGCCGTGTCGAGCGACGGGGTGAGGGTAACAGTACCCGCAGAGAGACCCTTGAAAACGAGGCTGTCGATGAAGTCCGTTGCACTGAGGTAGGTAGCCGTGCCGGTCCCGGCAAATTGCTCAAGCTGATTCACTCCGCCTGTGGTGGCCGAGTTCACCGAGGTATTTCCGCCGAATGGGGGCGAGTTAATTCCAATGTTGCCGCTGGCCGTGGAGCCAGTGTCAGAGCCGGTACCGGTGAGCTTATTCGGCTCCACATCGCCAGGCTGAGCTTCGTTGGCCCAGTTCGGGACAACGTTATACGAGCCCACAACGCTGTTACTTCCCTGTTTCGTCGGGTGGGTGATTACATTCTGCGAACCGTTCACAATACCCGTGCTGAGATAAGTCGATCCGCCGTTGCTGGCGGTTGAGACCTGAGCCCCTCCGGGTACGGCCAGGGGGCTCAAAATGGACGCGGTGGTATCGGAAGAGGTGATACCCACACCCAAGGCTGCGAGACCAAGAAACGAGGGCTGCGTTGCGCCAGCTCCGGGACCCGTCGTGTTCCCGCCATCGGGATTGGTGTCCCCGGTGACGAGCGCGTCGATCGCGAGGGACAAATATGAGTTTAAGGGTAAGTTGATTGTCGTGGCAGCAGTTTGAGAAACTGCTACGGTCGTCACGTTCGTGCTGTTGGTGTTGTTCTGGGAGAGATACTCGGCAGCACCCTGGGTGTCTGTCTTTGTTGCACCGGAACGATATGTCCCAGAAATAGCGACATCGTTGTTGCTGTTCGCGTATGTATCATCCCCATAATAAAGGGTAACGGTCGCACCGTGAGCGGAACTGGCTTTGAGGCCAATTACCGCCACTGCGGCCATTGAAAGCGCCGACAAAACCTTCGTGGACTTCTTGGCTGAACGCATATCTCTACCTCGCAAAAAGTGTGTGCCCGGGGAATTTGTGCATTCCCGAATTTTCTCCGCCTCCCAATTGTCTTCAGGCTGATAGAAGTTATGCCTCTCCATCCGCCTGCGACCCTTGGAGGCCGCACCACTACGCAGTGGTGATGGTGAATCAAGTGGAAGTTTACAGCGTAGAGGCCGAAACGCAACAAAAAAAACGCCGGATTCATGCGACCCGCAGGTGAATATTGCGCTAACCCAAGGGTAAACCATGCAGACTCTGGGCGCTTTAATCGTAAGCCGTGCAGAGAAACAAATTTAACGCAAAATAGCCCAGTTTTACACTCCCTCTTGAGCCTGCATTGTCTCAGCTAGATATTTTTAATTTTTTCCTGCAACTCTTCGGTCTGGAGCGCGCGTTTTTACGCTGGTCGCAATCTTGTCGCGAGTGATGGATTGATCCGCGGAATGCAGAATTGGAAATCAGGTCGTGCGGCGGGGTCGCCGCAGCATCAGCATGCCGGCCGACACGATCAAGGCCACGGTCGCAGGCTCGGGGACGCTGATATTTCCGGCCAGATACTGGACCAGCACATTCGCCTGGGGCGTTCCCAGACCGGACGCCAGATCGTACCCCGGCCTGGCGGGATAATAGTTGTTAGACCCGCTGGTGATGTCGTGAAACGCCTCGTTGTACAGCGAGGTGCCCGCAAGGTCATAAAGCATGGGGAGCGTCTGCGATGGACCATCGAGCGTGCCCAGTTCGTTCAGAGCACGCCCCTGATCCGCGATGGCCAGCAGCGCCGCCCACTGCGGCGCGCCCGCACTGGTGCCACCCACCACTTCGGGTGAATTGACGCCGTTCACGTAAATATCAAACCCGGTGGCTGGATCGGCATCGTAGGAGACATCGGGGGTGGTGCGATATCCGGTGCTTTGCACGCCCTCCTGATAGGCCGGTTCGGGCTCGATGACGCTGCGTCCCCCCCCGCCGGCGCCATAGGAATCCGACCAGGCTTTTTCACTTTTATACGAATTGTCGGCATTGAGATTCAGCGTGGTGCCGCCCACGCCCAGCACGTTGGGCGAAGCCGACGGATAAGTGATTGCCCCGGAATCGCCGGAAGCGGCGACGAACGTGACGCCCTGATGACCCGCGGGGGTGGTAAAAACAGAGTTTTCACCGGGATCCACCGTATTTTCTTCCGATCGGACATAGCTGATTGAAACGGTGGACACCCCGGTGACGGTGGCGGCGTATTTGACGGCGGCGTCCAGATCGTTGTCGTAGGCCGTTTCCGCCTCCACAACGAGAATATTCGCCTGCGGGGCGATGGCATGAGCCCATTCGACGTCCAGGGCGGTTTCCAGAGTATCCGAACCCGTGGAACTCGCGGCGGGCGGCGCTCCACCATCTTCCCCCACCACGGAAAGCGACCAACTTGAGCCGGGGTTTTGCAGGCTGTAGGCCGCGTCAAAATTGTCCAGGTCCTGCACCAAGGTTGAGTCGTTGCCGGTTTCAATGAGCGCGATGGTCTGCCCCTGGCCGGTGCCGGCGACCGAGCCGCCGTCGAAAGCGATCTGATTGAATCCGTAGGCGGTTTCGATTTGGGCGGGGGTATAGCCCGTGAGAAGGCGACGATGCTCCAGGTCCTCAAAAATAACGGGTTTCCTGGGCATAGGGGGTAACGGTAATTATTGATCGCGTTTGGCCGCCGGCCAACTGAAATCCCTGAAAAATCCCGCGGACGACATTTAGCTCTCGGAAATGGTTCTGGGACGTTGGGGCAATTTGGTGAAACCTGTGGATTGGGGTTAATCAGACGACGCTTCCCACCGATGAATTAAGTGCAATATTATGCGTATCTTAATCGTCGACGACGATGATCTTTCTCTGCAGATTCTGGACGGGGTCCTGGACGAAATGGGCTACGAAGTGGACCGCGCCCGCAATGGGCAGGAAGCACTCACCAAGCTCCAGAGCGGCGATATTCATATTGTCATCACCGACTGGGAAATGCCCACGATGAATGGGCTGGAGCTGTGCCGCTCGATTCGCGAGAACGATTTCGCCGGATACATCTATATTATAATGCTGACCAGCCGGGACGGCGGGCAGCAGAAGATCGAGGGTTTGCACGCGGGGGCCGATGCGTTTCTCGTCAAACCGCTTAATTCCGAGGAATTGGTCGTCAGCCTCAAGACCGCCGAGCGAATTCTGAGTTTGGAGACGCGCGACCTGACCATGTTCGCGCTGGCCAAGCTGTCGGAAAGCCGCGATCCCGAAACCGGGGCGCATATCGAGCGTGTGCAGAGTTATGCACGGCTGATCGCGCAGTACCTTTCCATGACCGACAAACACCGCTCGATGGTCGATGCGGAATTCATCCGGCTGATCCATCAGACCAGCCCGCTGCACGATATCGGCAAAGTCGCAATTCCCGACAGCATTCTGCTGAAGCCGGGGAAGCTTAGTCCCGACGAACTGGCGATCATGCGCACGCATGCACAGATTGGCGCCCAGACGCTGGATGCATCGCACAAGCGATTTCCCAACGTTCGCTTTTTGCAGATGGCGCGCGACATCGCGCTGTCGCATCACGAGCGGTGGGACGGCCAGGGTTATCCGGAAGGCCTGAAGGGGGACCAGATCCCGCTGGCGGCAAGGATCGTCACCATCGCGGATGTGTACGATGCGCTGACAAGCCGGCGCGTTTACCGAGACTCTTTGAGCCATGCGCAGGCGAAGGATCTGATCCTTCAGCAGCGGGGATTGCATTTCGATCCGGACATCACCGAAGCATTCGTGAAAATGGAAAAGCAGTTCATCACGATCCGCGAGCGGTTCAAGGATGAGGAGCGCGAGCGGTCGATCGAGTCCAAGAAGCTTGCCGAGGCGACCGCCACCAGCGCGCAGAATCATCCCAAGGCGCCGCCTCGCGTGATGGTGGTGGACGACGATTTCGTGACGCGGTCGATGATCACGGATTTTCTGAACGCGCATGATTTTGAGGTGGCAAGCTTTGACGATGCGCGGCTGGCGCTGGAATCGATCAAGGAGCATCGCCCGCAACTGGTGATTTCCGACTGGGAAATGCCGAACATGGACGGACTGGAACTCTGCAAACGCGTGCGCGAGGAAACCAAGGGCAACCACATTCATTTCATCATGCTGACCGTGCATGCGTCGAAAGAGGAGTTGGCGCGGGCGTTTGACGCGGGCGTTGACGACTTTCTTGCCAAGCCGTTCGAGGAAGTGGAACTGATGGCCCGGCTGCGGTCGGGACTTCGTGCGTCGGCGATTTACGAGGAATCGTTCCGCGAAAGCATGGGATCGCGGCAATTGACCGAGCAGCTCATGAACCTGAACCATCGCCTGGAAAACCTTGCGATCACGGACGACCTGACGGGCCTTTACAACCGCCGCGAGGCGATGCGGAGGCTCGAGGAGCAGTGGACGCTGAGCGATCGTTATCTGCGGCCGCTTTCGGTGGTGATTCTGGATATCGATCACTTCAAGCGGGTGAACGACACGCACGGGCATCCGGCGGGCGATCTGATTCTGCGCGAGGTGGCCGAGACGCTGAACCGATGCGTGCGCAACTCGGACGCGGTATGCCGGATCGGCGGCGAGGAATTCATGATCATCCTGCCGTTTCAAACGACGGTGGAAGCCGAGTTGTGCGCCAATCGCTGCCGCGCCGCGGTGGCGGAGCGGGAATTCAGTTATCTGGGTCAGGTGCTGCGGACGACGCTCAGCGCCGGCATCGCATGCCGGCGCGGGGAGATGCTCTGCTGCGCCGATCTGATGGAAGAAGCGGACATGGCGCTTTACGCCGCCAAGCGCGCCGGCCGCAACACCGTGCAGAGCGGCCGCAACCTTCCCGAACCGCAGCCGCCGGCAAATACGTTCGCGGCCTAGTTCTCCCTTTCACAATAGTTCTCTGATTCACATCCGCCTGTTTATCGGCACCGCGCCCGGTTGACGCCGCTTTGCGCCATTAAGCGCACAGATGTTCCAACCGATATGGCTTACGGAAACGGATTAACCGTTACAAGCGGAATTTTCATGCCCGATCGCACATTGACCGCTGGGATCACCTTTTGGTGGCGCCTGCTGCTGGGACTGATCGTCCTCACGGCGGCGGCTTCGCGCAGCAGCGCGGACGTGGTGATTGTCAACTCCTCCGATGCCGTGCCTTATCAGCAGGCGAACGCGGCGTTCATCCAGCGGCTGCAAACCCCGCAGTGCAAGGTACGCAGCATGCTGGTGAAAGACCTGGCGAGCGCGGGAATCGGCTCGGCGATTTCAACCACCGACATGGTGGTGGCGATCGGAACGCCCGCGGCGGTTTGGCTTCATAATCAACTCCCCGAGGGAATTATGCTGGTTTACTGCATGGTTTCCAACCCGGAAGAGGCGGGACTGCTCAAGGGATCGCAATGCTGGGGCGTCACCATGGAAGTGGCCGAGTCGGAGCAGTTCAAGCTGATTTCCCAGGCGCTGCCCTCGGCAAAAGTCGTGGGAACGCTCTATCGCTCGGACACGGATTTGGGCCGGCTGAAACTGCAGGCATTCAAAGATTCGCTGCCGGCGGGATGGACCGTACAGGCGATTGCCGTGAACGACTACGCGAACATGGCGGCGGCGATCGATGCGCTGATTTCCAAGAACGTCGATGTCATCTGGACCAGCGCGGATTTCAAAATTTACGACGTGGCGGCGGTGAAGGAACTGCTGCTGGCGTCGCTGCGGAAGAAAGTGCCGGTATGGGGATTTTCGCCGCAGTTTGTCCGGGCGGGCGCGCTGCTGGGCGTGGGGGTTGATCCCGAATCGCAGGCGATGCAGACCTCGGACCTGATCGCGCGGCTCCAGCAGGACAAGCGTTCGGTGGAGAAGCTCGAGACGCCCAGGGATTACGAGATTGCCATCAACCTGGTGGTGGCCGACCAGCTCAACATTCAGATTACCGACGCCTTGGTGGGCAAGGCGAAATTCGTTTTTCGCGCGGAGAATTAAATGAGCAAAAGAACCTTATCGAAATTAAGCATTCGCGCGAAAGTGACCGGCATTTCGCTGGCCATCACCGCGCTGGCGCTGGCCTCGTCGGCGACGGTGAGCATCCTGCAGATGCGCCACCAGATCGCGGCGGAGGAGAGCCGATCCGCCGACTCGGTCGCGCTGAGCGTCGCCCGCGCCAGCGAGCTGGCGATGAACGTGCAGGACACGCGCGAGCTTTCCCGCCTGGCCAACAGTTTTTTGCGCAACGGGGCGATTGAATTTATCGCGATGTACGGCACGAAGCCGACGCCCCTGGTGGTCGCGGTGCGCGACAAGCAGATGTGGGACCAGTTCCAGGCGGGAACGCTGAACCCGGATCTGTGCATCCTGGCGCAGCATCAGATCGACGAGCTGGTGGACAAGGACGATTTCGCGGGCGGTCTGGAACCGGCGGCGACGACGGACGAACATGCCCCCGCCGTTGCGAACGGATATGTCGGGCGAATCGTTGTGGGGCTTTCCACCGAGGACACGCGCGAAGCGCAGCGGCGACAGAGCCAGATGACGCTCGGCGTCACGCTTGGGGCCGCGGGCGTCGGGGCGCTGGTGCTGTTCGTCACCCTGGGACGGTGGCTGCGCCGGTTGCAGGCCCTGGCGGAGGCGAGCGAATCCATCGCCCAGGGCGACCTGAATAAGCCGATCGACGATCTTCATAAGGATGAGATCGGGAACCTGGCGCGATCGTTCGAAGCGATGCGGGAGGCGCTGGTGGAGCGCGACCGCAAGCTGCGCGTGTTCACCGATACGCTGCAGGACCAGGTCAAGCAGCGCACCAGCGATCTGCAGCACGCCCTGATCGCCGCCGAGGAGGCCAACCGCGCCAAGAGCATGTTCCTGGCGAACATGTCTCACGAGCTGCGGACACCGCTCAACGGCGTGATCGGCATGGTGGATTTGCTGCTGGCGACCAACACCAGCCCGCAGCAGCGCCGCTACTGCGACGTGGCAAAGGTGTCGGCCCACTCGCTGCTGGAACTGATCAACGACACGCTGGATTTCTCCAAGATCGAAGCGGGAAAACTGGAACTGGATTCGACCGATTTCAACCTTTGCGAGGTCGTGGAAAACGTCACGCAGATGTTCGGCGAGCGCGCCCAGAAAAAAGGCTTGGAGCTTTACTGCGCGATCGATCCGCGCGTGCCGTCGCGCGTGCGCGGCGATCCGGTGCGGCTGCGGCAGGTGATCGTCAACCTCGTCAACAACGCGCTCAAATTCACCGAGCGCGGCGAAGTCGCCCTGACCGTCAAATTGGCCGGACAGGAAGGCAAAGACCACATGGTCAAAGTGGAGGTGCGCGATACGGGAATGGGAATTCCCAAGGACCGGCTGCACCGCCTGTTCAAATCCTTCTCGCAGGTGGATGCGTCGATGACGCGGAGATTCGGCGGCACCGGGCTGGGGCTGGCGATTTCGGGGCGCATCGTCGAAATGATGGGCGGCCAGATCGGCGTTCAAAGCGAGGAAAAACAGGGATCGACGTTCTGGTTCACGGCGCGATTGCAGGAACCCGCCGGCGCCGCCGCGATTAAGCCGAACGCAGCCGACCTCAATGGTCTGCGCGTGCTGGTCATCGATGACAATCCGTCGAATCGCCAGAGCCTTCTGGCGCAGCTCATGAGCTGGTCGGTGCGGGCCGACGGCGCATCCAACCCGCGCGAGGCGGTGGGAATGCTGCGGGCTTCGGCACAGGCCGATCCCTACCGCATCGTCATCGTGGACATGCATCTCACCGGCGAAAGCGCCGAAGAGCTGGTGCAAGAAATCAAATCGGATCCAAAGACCGAGCAGGTCACGGTGATCGGCCTGAGCAGCATCACCGATGCGATCAAGCCGGCGGAGATGCGACAGATGGGACTGTCGCAGTGCCTTTCCAAGCCGGTGCTCCCGTCGAATCTTTACAACGCCATCGCCGGCCTGCTGGCGGAAAACGCGCCTCGCGAGCCGATGACGCCGATTTTGGAATCCACCGGCATGCCGCTGGCGGGCGTCAGCGTCCTCCTGGCGGAAGATCATGAAATCAACCGCATGGTGGCGGAGGAAATCCTCACGCGCTTCGGCTGCAAGATCGCGATGGCCTGCAACGGCCGCGAGGCGATGGAGTCGGCGATGCGGGAGAATTTCGATGCGATCCTGATGGATTGCCAGATGCCGGAAATGGATGGCCTGGAAGCGACGCGAATGATCCGCCAGAAGGAAGCGGCGATGAATCCTCCGCGGCACGTTCCGATCATCGCGCTGACGGCCAATGCGATCAAAGGCGACCGCGAGCTGTGCTTGGCGGCGGGAATGGACGGATACGTCACCAAGCCCATCGCCGCCGAGGAAGTGCTCAAGGCGCTGCAAACGGCGGTGCCGCGAGTTCGGCAGGAGGCAGCGGCGGCGCCGATGACCCGGACCGAGGAGCCGGCCGCCCCGCAGGGGACGACCAATCCCCCGCCGGTGAATTTCCAGGCGCTTCGCCGGCGCTGCATGGGAAACAAGAAGCTGGCGGTAAGGGCGCTGGAAACATTTGGCGCCACGATCGAGAGCTATGTCACGGATTTATCGCAGAGCCTGAAAAACGGCGACGGAAAAGCCGCCGGGGCGACCGCGCACAAGATCAAGGGGGCGGCCGGCAACGTTTCCGCCGACGCGGTGTGCCGCATCGCCGCTGAGTTGGAGAAGCTCAGCAAAAGCGACGAGATCGCGCAGTCGCAATCGATGATTTCGGACCTGGAGCGCGAGGTGGCCCGCACCCGTGAATTTATCGCCACCCGCATGCAGGAGATGATTGATGCGTGACCGGTGGCGGCAATTCGCGGCAGCGGCGCTGATTTTCGGCGCATCGTGGAGCGCGCCGGCCCTGGGCGGCGCGACGACGATGCCGTCGTCCGCTGCGCCGAAGACAGCCACGACGCAGCCGGTCGTTGGAGAATTCGGCGAGCCGGATTCCGACGGGATTCCTTTCAGCGCCACGCTGCCCAGCGATGAAGCGCCGGAACTGGATTTGTACAAAGATCTGCCCGTCGTCGTCGCCGCGGGAAAACGCGAGCAAACCCAGCGCGAGGCGGCGGCATCAGTGAGCGTCATCACCGACCAGGATATCGAACTCTACGGATTCAAATCCCTGGCCGATGCGCTTCGCACCCAGCGCGGATTCTATCTCGACACGGACGGGTTGAACTGGTTCGTGGGGTTGCGCGGTTTCATGCGGCCGGACCAGTGGAACGCCGGGTTTGTGGTGCTGGTGGACGGGCGGCCCACTCGCGACATGATCTACGATCAAACCCACATCGACCAGGATTTTGTGGTTCCGATGGAAGCGGTGCAGCAGATCGAAGTGATCCGCGGACCCGGCTCGGCGCTGTACGGCGGCGACGCGGTGTTCGCAACCGTCAACGTCGTCACCAAAAACGGGGCCGACATCGACGGCGTGCAGGCGAACGTCGAAGGCGGCACGCAGTGGACGGCGCGCGCCAACGCACTGTTCGGATTCGAAACTCACGATGGCTGGGACATCATGGGCGATGCCAGCGGATATACCTCGCAGGGAGACAACCACCTGCAGTTTCCGGGCGTCGGCGGGCCGGATTTCAACGACGGCAGCATCGTCAATTCCGATTATTCGGGCGTCTATTCGGGATTTCTGAAAATCAAGAAGGGTGAATTTTCCGCGACGTTCGATTCGGAAAAGCGCGACCAGGACAACGACGACGCCACGTATCTCGCGGAATTTTTCAATCCCGGAAGCATGCAGGAAGCGCGGACCAATGCGACGTTCAAAATCGATCACGAAATCTCCAGCGATCAGCAGATTCACGCGATGGCATATTACGGGGATTACGATTACCAGCAGCACTGGGCGTACGATCTGGCGGACGATACTTACACGTCCACTTCGTACGACAACTGGATCGGCGAGGAAGTCGATTACGACTGGCAGACAACGGAACATTTTCATCTGCTGGCGGGCGCCAATGCGACGCAGGCGCTGGGAACGCACGAGGAAGATTTCACCAGCAACACGGGAATCGTGCTGGACAATCGCGAATCGTACAACGATGCCGGCATATTTGCCGAAGGCGAGGACAAGCTGACGAGCTGGCTCGACCTGACGGTGGGCGGGCGCGTGGACCAGATCCAGCGGGTGGGCACGAGCGTCAGCCCGCGATTCGCCGCGGTGCTGACGCCGACATCGCAGGACACGCTCAAGCTGCTGTATGGCCGCGCGTTTCGGCCGCCGAATATTTATGAAATGTTCTACTCCAGCCCGGGGTCGAACACGCCCAATCCCACGCTCGATCCGGAAATTTGCGACACGTATGAAGCAGTGTGGGAACGTGAATATAAAGACGGGTGGCGCAGCACGCTGGATGGATATATCTGGCAGCTTCACAGTGCGATCAATGATGTAGCGCTGCCGAACGGGTCGCTGCAATATCAGAACGTGGGGACCGACGTGGCGCGCGGACTCGAGGGCGAACTGGAAAAGAAATGGAAAACCGGCGCGGATTTGCGATTGTACGGCAGCGTGGACCGCGCGGAGCGGGATGGGGACGGCCTCACCCATTCACCGCAGTGGATCGTCGGAATATCGACGGCGATCCCGGTGTTCAATGAGCGGACGTTTCTTTCGATCGCCCCGCAGGTGGTGGGCGGACAGACGTCAGACCTGGGGCAGGTCACTCACCCGACGTTCATCACCAACATCGTGCTGACGGCGCGGCAGGTGGAAAAAGGATTGGACGTGCAGATCGGGCTGTACAATCTTTTCGGAAATATCGCGCAGATTCCGCGAGACAACCAATTCGACCAGTTTCAACCGACGCTGCGATATCCCTACCCGCAGTTGCTTGCCAGCCTCACCTACAAATTTTAAGCGGACTTCTGAAGCCGCCATTTCAGCAGCGGGCGCAGCACCATGATGGTGGCGAAATAGATGCACGCGGTGCCCAGCGCCATGACCAGGCCGAGGCTCTTGAGGCCGAGGTGCTGGGCCAGCAGCCAGAAGAACCCGAAGCTGATGGAGGTGATATAGCCGCACAGGAGCAGGGCGCGGTCGCTGACATCCCAGGTGCGCCAGACGCGGCGCGGATATTTTTTCGCTTCAAGATAGCGGTGCACCATGAAAACGCCGTATTCGTGCCCGGCGCCGATGAGGATGGGCAGGCCGAAAAAATTGGCGAAGTTCCAGCTTGCGCCGAAGAAGCCCATCAGCGCGACGAGCATCGGAAGCCCCATCGCCAGAACGCCGATGGCCGCGAAGGTGGGCCCGAGCTTGCGGAAATCCAGCAGCACCAGAATGAAAATCAGCGTAAGCGCATAAATGGTGGTATGAAAAAACGCTGTATGAGTCGCGCGAGTCGTCCAGTAGACATTGGAAGCGATGCCGGTGACGTGCAAACCGGGGACGGCTGCGGCGACCATGGATTCGACGGAGCCTTCGAACTCGTTCAGATTCGTGTCGTCCCACAAATCCTTGACCGGATAAATGTACAGGGCGTAGTAGCCGTCATCACTGACATAGTGGCTCTTGAGCTGCGAGGGCAGCCTGCTGAGGTTCAGGTCCTCGGGGCGATACTGGTCGAGCAGATCGCGCAGCTCGCCGATGAAAAGCACCTCCCAGCGGGAAAGCTGCGCGGCGGCGGTGGTCGCGCTGGGGCCGGAAAGATCCCGCAGCGTGTCTGCAAACCGGTTGAAGACTGCCGCGGACTCGGCATTCGCCTTGAAGGTTCGCGCGAGATTCCTGGAGGCGACGGCGATTCCGGAAAAATCGGCGGGTATGACCGGCGACGGCGCCACCCAATCCACCTTGGGAACCTGGCTCGCGTGGGCGCGCAGCCAGGCGATATTGTCCTCCGCCTTGAGAAGGCTGTCGGTGGATGCGACCAGCGGCGAGGGTGTGACGGTATCGCGCACCTGGCGAAGCTGGCTCAGGTCTTTCGACAATACGACAGCGACCCACGTCTGCAGCGTGCGAATCAGCTTGACGGATTCGAGATCGGGCACCTGCAGGTTGATCAGTCCCGGATCGAAATGCGCCAGCGGCATGTAGCGCGTGCCGACGAGCAGGAGGCCGCCCCAGATCACCGGCAACATCAGGGAGAGGGCACTGAGACGCCGCGCGGGTTTGTAGCGCTTGGCGGGCGGTAGCGGTTTAAGCCTCTTGGGGAAGATCGTCAGCAGCGCCGGGACGACGGTGTAGCCGGCCAACAGACAGAGGATCAATCCCGGCCCGGCGATCATTCCCAGTTCGGCAGCGCCGCGGAAATCGGTGAAGATGGCGACCATGAACGCCCCGGCGGCGCCGAGGCATGCCGTGTTGACGGGCGGGCCGACATATTTGAACACGCGAAGCCAGACCTCCGATGGGCGGGCATACCTGCGGGTTTCCATGCGGTAGCGCGTGAGGATCTGCACGAGATAATCCATGCCGATGCCGATGAGCGCGATGAGGAAGACCAGCGAGAGAAGGTTGAGCTGCCCGACGACGGCGGTGGCCCAGCCGAACGTCCAGCCGATCCCCACGCCCAGCGCGATTTCCGCCACCAGTGCCAGCCAGATCGAGCGCAGCGCGATGGCCAATCCGATGAAGACGAAGGTCAGCGCGATGATTTCCGCATGGTGGGAATCGCGATCTGTGGTGGTCATCTGATCGGCTTCCAGCACGGGACGGCCGGTTACGCCGATGAAAAATTCAGGGAAATCGGCGCCGGCATTTTTGGCGGCATCACGGATGGCATTGACGGTTCGTGCAACGCTCTCGAGCGATTCAAATTTCCGCACGGGGTAAACCTGGATGAGAATTCGGTATTGCGAGGGATTGGATTCGTCGGGAACATAAAAATATCCCAGGTCGGCAGGCGTGGTGGCGCTGAGGGCTCGAAAATCGACGACGCCGTCGCCCACGGTGAGCTTTTTTTCCGGATTTGAAATCGCCTGCTGCCAGGAATTGACGAGCAGCGTGATGAACTGCCGCGACTGATCGCTGGGCCGCAGGGCGATGCCGGCCAGTTGCCGCTCGATGGGCGTTCCGCCCAGCGCGGCCATCAGACCGCTCGAGCGCCCACCCCACAGGGTTGCCAATTGGGCCAGTTGCGGCGCGCCGGCAAGGTCGCGCGGCGTGGACCTGGGATCGTCAAACAGAATCGCCTGCTTGCCGAGTTGATCGACCGGAATCCTGCAGAAGGCGCTGATGACTTCCTTCATCCCGCGAAGGCGATCGGTGACGTGATCCGCGGCGGCGGCCCAGCGCTCGATGGGGATTTTCGCGGTCGGGTCTTTCGGTTCCACTACAATGTAGATCGCCTCGTTCTCGCGAAATCGGCTGATGAACTCTAAATAGTCGTGGAAGAACCATGGCTTGCTGGAAAACAGCTTGTTCTGATCGGTTGAGATCGTCAGAAAACAGATGGCCCCGGCCGCGCATAGGGCGACCGTCGCCAAAGCGATGCACAGAGTGATCTTGGGGTGATGAACAACAGCGAGAACCGATTTGAGGATACGGCGCTGTACGAAAGACATGTCAGGCGAGCATTGCGCGTTTTGCCAATCCGGAAACCGTGTCCCAGGCCGCGCCCGGAACCCTCTGAACATCTTCAAGCACGTCTTCGATGCCGGTCAGAAACCAGTCCATATCCTCCCGCGTGACGATCATGGGGGGAAGAAATTTGATCACCTCGGTGTGATAGCCGGCCACCTGGGTGAGGATGCGATGGCGGTTCATCAGCGGGATGATGATCATCTGTCCGAAGACACCGAAATTCATCTTGTGGAGCATGTCCCAGGCCATCTTCAGCTTCAGGGAGGATTGCGGCCGGGCGAAATCGAGGCCGAACATCAATCCTTTGCCCCGAACATCGGAAACAAACGGGCATGCTTCGGCAATCGGACGGAGTTTTTCCATCACGTATCGGCCCATCTCAGCGGCGTTTTCGACGAGCTTATCTTCCTCGATAACGTACAGGCTCGCCAGCGCCGCGGCCATGGCCATGTCGTTCTGGCCGAAAGTATTGGAATGCACGACGCATCGCTCCATGGAACTGAAGACGGCATCCATGATGCGCGGCGTGGTAATGACCGCCCCCACCGGCACGTATCCGCCCGATAACGCCTTGGCGCAGCAGATAATATCCGGCTCGACATCCGCCCAGTGCTGGAAGCAGAACCATTTGCCGGTGCGGCCCAGGCCGCATTGCACTTCATCGGCAATCAGCAGGGTTCCGTGCTTGCGGCACAGGCGCTGCGCTTCGATCAGAAAATCATCGGAGACCACCTCGCAGCTTTTGCCCTGGACGGGCTCTACAATGAAAGCGGCCGCCTGTCGTGAGCTGAGCTGTTTTTCGAGGGCGACCAGATCATCAAAGGGAATGAGGCGTCCACCGGGGATGGGATCGCCAAATCCCTTTTGGAAATAGGGATCGCCATTGACGGAAAGTGAACCGGCCGTGAGACCGTGGAATGCGTGATCGCAATAGATGACATCCTGGCGTCCGGTCGCGCAGCGCGCGAATTTCAGAGCGGCCTCGACGGTTTCGGTGCCGCTGTTGGTGAAAAAGACGCGCGACATGCCGTCGGGCACGTGCCTGACGAGCGCTTGCGCCGCGAGGCCGGAGAGAACGCTGCAGTCCATGCGGACGAGATTCGGCCGGTCCATATCCAGCAATTGCTTGAGTACCGATTTGATTTTCGGATGATTCCTGCCCATGGCGAAGACGCCCCAGCCGGTGAGCAGGTCGAGATATTTGTTTCCTTCGTCGTCGAAGAGATATGCCCCTTCGCCGCGGACGTAGCGCCTTTCGAAGCCGATGGCTCGCAGCATTTTAACAAAAGCGGGATTCAGATGGCGCTGGTGGAGGTCGAATCCATCATCGCGAAACTGCTCCATCCAATCGGCAAAATCATTATGCATAGACGATGCGTGCCCGTAGCGAGCAGCAGATCATATCGGCAAAGGGCGTCAATGGCCATTGGAGTTCTGGGACGTTATTATTGAAAAAATGGTGACGATCACATTTACCGACTAGGTGCCGTAAAAAATAGCCTTATGACCACCGACCAGCTTCGAAACATCTGGAAGGCCGAACCATTTCAACCGTTTATCATTCACCTGGCGGACGGTCGGCAGGTTAAGGTCGTGCACCCGGATTTTTTGTCTCGTTCGCCGAGCGGGCGTTCCATCATCGTTTATCAGCCGGATGAGTCATTCAACGTGATTGATCTACTGCTTGTTACCGATCTTGAAGTCAATTCCAATGGTCACGGCAAACGCCGGCGGCGCGGCCGCAGAATCTAACGCAGTTGATTTCAACCGCAATTCACTGGTCAAGCCCTCCCATCTTGCCCAATGTTACGCTGGAGCGATTAACTTTGGACGCAACCCTTGCTCCAAAACAGAACGCCAAGTATTTTCCCCAGCCATGAATGCGCCTGTTGGAGTATCAGCCCGCCCGGTGATGGTCGAGCTTCGGCCAGAGCCGCTGAGCCGGCTGGAATTTTCGTGGCAGAAGGCGCGAGACGCGTTGCTGCGGCTGCAGAACCCCCAGGGGCACTGGGTTGGGGAGCTTCAAGGCGACAGCATTCTGGAATCGGAATATCTGCTGCTCAAATTCATTTTGGAGCAGGAAACCGATCCGCAGTTGCCGAAGATCGCCAACTATCTTCGAAATCTGCAGAATCCCGAGGGGGGGTGGAGTCTGTTTCCCGGCGGACCGTCCGATCTTTCCGGAACTGTCAAAGCGTATTTCGCTTTAAAGCTAATGGGAGATGAAGCCAACGCCCCGCACATGGTTCGAGCGAGGGAGGTGGTGCTCGCCAAAGGTGGGGCTGAGAAATGCAACAGCTTCACCAAATTTTACTTCGCGGCCCTGGGGCAGATCAGTTACGACGCATGTCCGAGCATTCCGCCGGAGATTGTTTTCCTGCCTAAGTGGTCTTATTTCAATCTGTATCATGTCTCCGCCTGGACGCGGACGATGATTTTGCCGCTGTCGTTCGTGACGACGCTGCGCTATACGCGTCGGCTGCCGGAGCATCTGGGAATCGCCGAGCTGTACATCGATCAGGCCGCCGCCAATCGCGTGGCCGATCCGCTGCCGGGAATCCCCCGCTCCTGGCGCGATATTTTCCTGAGGGTGGATCAATTCCTGAAAATTTACGATCGCAAGCCCCTCGCCTCGGTGCGGGAAAAGGCGATGAAAATGGCCGAGCAGTGGCTGCTGGAGCGAATGGACAACTCCGAAGGCCTGGGGGCGATTTTCCCGCCGATGGTGTACATGCTGATCGTCTTCCGCGCCCTGGGATATCCCGATGATGATCCGCGCGTGATGAAAGCACATAAGGACCTGCGCGATTTTTACATCGAGGAAGGCGACACCATCCGCCTGCAGCCGTGCGTTTCGCCGGTGTGGGACACAGGCCTGGCGATGCACGCACTGGCCGAAGCCGGTCTGGATGAAGATTCGGACGCGGCCCAGCGAGGAATCAACTGGCTGCTGGAAAAAGAGTGCAGGACGCCGGCGGATTGGCAGATGAATTGCCCGCCGATCGAGCCTTCGGGATGGTTCTTCGAGTTTTGTAATCCGCATTATCCGGATGTGGACGACACGGCGATCGTGCTGGCGTGCCTCAGCCGCCTCGGCGGGGAAAAAGCGGCGGCGGCGAAACAGCGCGGCGTCCGGTGGCTCCTGAACATGCAGAACGACGACGGCGGCTGGGCGGCCTTCGACCGAACGCGCGATCGGCCTATCCTCGAAAAAATCCCCTTCTCCGATCACAACGCCATGCAGGACCCCAGTTGCCCCGACATCGTCGGACGGGCGATGGAAGGACTCGGCCACTGCGGCATCCGCATCAACCACCCCGCGATCGCCCCCGCCATCGCGTTTTTACGCAAACATCAGGATTCCTGCGGCGCATGGTGGGGACGATGGGGCGTGAATTATATCTACGGTACATGGCAGGTTCTCACCGGGCTTCGATCCGTCGGCGAGGATATGAACAGGCCGTATATCCTGCGCGCCGCGGCATGGCTGCGAAGCGTGCAAAAAACCGATGGCAGCTTCGGCGAGACGTGCCAGACTTATGAAGATCATTCGCTCAAAGGGCAGGGGGACAGCACCGCATCGCAAACCGCCTGGGGCGCGATGGGCCTGATGGCCGCCGCGGGGCCGGACGATCCCGCGGTGATAAAGGCGATGCAGTGGCTGATCGATCACCAAACCCCCGCGGGCGACTGGACCGAGGAATATTTCACGGGAACGGGATTCCCAAAAGTGTTCTACCTTAAGTACCATCTGTATCGTCTCTATTTTCCACTTACGGCGCTGTCCAGGTATCGCCGCCTGCTCGCCATTCGGCAACGTGGGTGATTCCAGCGACGCCTGAAGCGCATCAATCAGGGAGGCCGATATGCGCGTGGCGGGATTTCCACTTCTTCTGATTTCATTGGCGGGCCTGTTGACGCTGGCGGCTCCGAGCAGGGCCGATGATTTTTTCAATATCACCGCAATCGGCTCGGGCGGAACAACTGCCGCTAGCTCCGGGGGAAACATCATCCACCTGACGGACAACCTCATCAGCCTGAATTCCTCGTTCGGCACCCTCATCGGCCAGAACGTGAACTCATCGCTGAGCTGGGGCGGAGTGCCCGATGCGATCCTCCTCAGCGAAAACGCCGCGCAGACGTCGGCTACGATTTATTTTCCCACGACCGGATTTTCCAGAACCTTCACCGGCGCTAATGCGGTCGACCTGCAAAACCAGATTCATGATTTCATCAAAGGCGACGGCGACAAGGCTTACGCGAAATTTTTGCAGTCGATGAACCATTACTCCGCGGTGGCAACGCTGGATGGAAACCCGCAGTCGTCAACGGCCCTGATCTCCAGCGATGTCTTCACCCGCTTTGGCACGCAGAACCAGCAGGCGACGAATTATGTGAATTACGTCAACGGCGCGTACGTCGGCATATCCGCCGACGGCGGCATCACGCGCGCCGATGGGCTCAACGGAAGCTGGGTTGATGCGAACATCGACAGCGGCATTCGGTTCGGGAGCCATGTCGCCCTCTCCTTCGGAACCACGCTGGCGTTTCGCAATACGGCTAACAGCAACGCCTACACCGTCGCCGAGGAAGTCGCCCTGCCGATCACGTTCATCAACAATCAGGGGAACGGCATCAGTTGGCAGGTGGCGCCCTGGGCATTTGCCGGGCTGTCAGCCAGCTATGACCAGGCCGCCGGCGGCATCCTCGTCGGCGGCGGCGGCACCAGCAGCGTGGCGCTTCACCTCAATGGCCTGACGCTGGCGCTGGGCGATCAGATCAGTTACACGGGCAACGTCGATGTAAACGTCGATGGATACGCGTTCGACACCGACCTCGATCAATGGATCCTGAAAAATGGATTGGATGCGACCTACCAGTTTCCAGGCAGCCCATTTTTTGTCGAGGGCGGAATCACGTACTCCAATTTTCTCCGCCCCGCGGCCGTGCCGAACTACTGGACGCCCAGCGTCGGGGTGGGCGTGGCGATGGGAAGATACTCCTGCCTGCGCGTGGAATATCAGGGCGACTTCGGCAAGCAGTACAACCAGAACGGCGGCGAAGTGCAGTTGGTGGTGGTTTACTAGGAACGGAACAGAATATGATTTCGCCAGCGGTTCTGCGATGGTTTGGATGGTCTCTTGTGGTGGGCGTCGCGCTGGCGTTGCGACTGGTTAATCTTCCCTTGCGCTACGTGACGCGAAGCGTGGACGAGCGGCCCTATGTTTACAGCGGCCTGGCGCTCTGGGAGGGAATTACCCCCACCTACAAATATTCCCCCGCCGGTCCTCAGATCTGGATCAGTTGGGTATACGCGGCCGGAGACTCGGCGCGATATCTGATTCATCCCAGCGCCGAGGAACGAGCCGCTCCATTGGTTCTCCGCCCGTTTGTTGCTGGAAACCATGCACTGTTTGACATTTATCGTGACCTTAGCCAACTGCGGTATATCGAAGTCATCGCCAGCTTATTGGTCGGCGTTGCCGCTTCCGGGGCGGCGTTCATGCTTGGCTGGAAACGGGGCGGCATGGCGCCGGCGGTGCTCGTCGGTGGGATGACCGCCGTGTTGCCTATATTTCTCGACATGAGCGATCAGGCCCGTCCGTACATGATGGGCTGGGGGTTCGCCATCATCGCCCTTTACTACGCCGCCATCGCGACCGACCGCCCGAGCGCCGCGCGATGCTCCGCCCTCTTCATGGGTCTGGCGATCGCGTCACGGATCGACATGCTGATGATTCTTCCCCTCGCCTGGGCGGATTTACGCGACCTGGACTCATCTTTGTTTCGGCGCCTCAGGCGGATCGTTCAATATACTTTGCTCACAATGATCGTGTCTCTCCTGGTTTCGCCCTGGATTCTGACAAACCTGATCGGCAACCTGCGAACGATCGCCACCGTACGAATCGCCGAACCCGTCAACGGACCCGCCTCAAAATGGCAAACCCTGTTTGAGATTTTTGCGCATCAGGGCATGGGTGTCGATCTGGCGATGGTAGCCTGCGCGATTTTTCTGGTCGCCCCCGACAAAAATCGCGTTCGCTGGATCGCCGGTGGATATGTCGCCCTGCTGGCGATCAGCATGTTGAAAGCCACGGGATTCGGATTGCAGCACCAGGGAGGGCCATTGGTAGCGCTGGTCGCCTTCGCCGGTATCGGATTGGCCGCCGTGCAAAAACGCTGGCCGCGACTCGTCGCGCCGGCTCTATTGCTGGCCCTGATCATTCCAGGCGCGCAGGCCGTTGGGGATATAGTGAAATACCACCGGTCTGAAACCGACGGCTATGCCGCCGACTGGATCGAGCGGCACATCCCCGCCGGAACCCTTGTTTATTCGACCCCCAGCCTGCATAAAATACTTCCGACGGTCGCCGCTTCCGACGCGCTTTGGGCCGCGGTAAACGACAACAACGCCTGGACAATAAAACTCAAAGCCGGAATGACGCGGTTTCACATCACCAGCACCGACTATCCGCGTGCTTTTTCCGAAGAGAACATGATCATAGAGAAAGGACTCGTTCGGCCGTGGTTTATTCTCGGAAGCCGGACTTCAATTCCCGATCCCCGCTTTGACGTGCATCTGTTTTCCGAGTCCGAGGTTTTCCGTCCGACCGATGTTGTAGAAGACTTCAAAAGAACTGGCGGAGTGATCGTCTGTGACGACCGGGAAGGCATTATGCCGACCGATTTGGGAACGCCGGTCGTCCAATGGTTGAGTTCGAGCGGACGAGGAGTGCGGATTTATTGCTCGCCGGACATGATGGATAAATTGATCGACCGGGAACATCTCGGCAACTGGTAAAAAGTCGCCGGCCCGTCCTCAGTCCAATTTCTCCGGTTCCAACTGGATATTCTTCTCCCCCGCCGCCTTTTTCTCGCGGTATTTCTTCACCCAGGTCTCAAAGCTCTTGCCGGCGGCCGTGTCTTTGCCGCTGATGACCAGCCGGGAAATTTCGGCGTAGCTGATTGAGATCTTTTCATCGCGGTCCTTTGGGAACAAACGCACGGAACAGTCGGACAGCGTTTTGCCGCTTGATCGGCGATCAAAGATGTAGCCTTCGACGGAACTGCCGTCTTTGCGGGTTATCGTGACGTCGCCGCGATAGTCGAAGGCTTTTTCCAGGGCAGCGCGGATTTCGTCATCGGTGGCCAGGGATGGGATCTGGCCCTCGAGATTTTCGTGGGCGAAACCGGGGGCGATTTCAGCCTGCTCGGCGTCAAACGGTCTGGCTTTGGTTTCCTGGGGCATGGCTGGTTAAATGTTGCATGGGCGTCTCGCCCATGTCTTAAAAAATGGGTGGGACGCCCATGCTACTTAAACCGTTTCCATCTCGCGCGAAGAATTTTTGATCGTCAGCGAAACGATTTGCTCGTGCGATGATGCGATCGGCTGTTTGAGCAGTTCCTTCGCCTGTTCATCGGCATAAGTTCCGCCGAACAGCGTCGCCCGGGCGGTCCGGAGAAGTCCCGCAATCGAGCCGAACGTGTCGTCCACGGCGCTGGCTTCGTAGCCGCTGTGGACCATGCAGTTGGCGCATTTGCGGTTGCCGCTTTCGGTGCCGTAGCGTTCCCACTCGGTGGTTTCGATCAGCTCGGCGAAGGTTTCGCAGTAGCCGTCCTGCAGGAGATAGCAGGGTTTCTGCCAGCCGAAGATGTTGTACGTCGGCATTCCCCACGGCGTGCATTTGTAGTGCTGCTTGCCCATGAGGAATTCGAGGAAGAGCGGGCTCTGATTGAATTTCCAGGATTTTTTGCGGTTGCTCAGGATCGCGCTAAAAAGCCGCCGGGTCCGTGCGCGGCCAAGGAAATGCTGCTGATCAGGCGCTTTGTCGTAGCTGTATCCGGGCGAGAGCATCATCCCCTCGACGCCAAGCTCCATCATCTCGTCGAAGAACGCGCGGACGCTGTTGGGATCGGTCCCGTCGAACAGTGTGGTATTGGTCGTCACGCGGAAACCGCGCTTGACCGCTTCGCGGATCCCTTCCAGCGCGATATTGAATCCGCCCTCGCGGCAGACGGAAAAATCGTGGTGCTCTTTCTGCCCATCCATGTGCACGCTGAACGTGAGATATTTGCTCGGCTTGAAGAGGTCGATCTTCTCCTTTAGCAGCAGCGCGTTGGTGCACATGTACACATATTTCTTCCGCTGCACCAGGCCGGCGACGATCTGGTCGATCTGCGGGTGCAGCAGCGGCTCACCGCCGGGGATGCTGACCATCGGAGCGCCACATTCCTCGGCTGCCTTGAAGCATTGCTCCGGCGTGAGGTTTTTCTTCAGCACGTGGGCGGGATACTGAATCTTCCCGCATCCCGCGCACGCGAGGTTGCAGCGAAACAGCGGTTCGAGCATCAGCACCAGCGGATAACGCTTGCGCCCGGAAATCTTCTGCCGCAAGACATAGCTCGCGACCGTCCACATTTGTGATACTGGCACACCCATAGCATTCTCAGCATAACCGGAGGGACCGATTGGTTACAATGGCCCCGTGAACTCAGCCGTGATTTCGAACTTTAATTGGTTGATCCTGATGGCTTTGGCGATGGAGGAGCGGGCCATCAGGGCCGCGCTTGGCCCAATGCCCGGCATTGGTTTGCGCACGATTGGCATCAAAGCCGCCAAGCTCGGTTCCGACCCCCCCACCCCGTGCGATGGAATCATCCTCGCGGGTCTCGCGGGTGGATTGAATCCGGATCTGGGCGTCGGCGATGTCATCATTGATTTATCGGCAAACTGGCCGATAAAACATCCATCCTTGCGGTCGGGACGCATTTATACGGCCAATCATCTCGTCGCGACAACGAGTGAAAAGCAGCAACTTTTCCACGCCACGGGCTGTGATGCGGTGGATATGGAAGGAACCATCGTGCGGCAATGGGCGGAATCCGCCGGCGTGCCGATGCTGCATGTCCGGGCCATCAGCGATTGCGCCGATCAGGCGATTCCAGCCAATCTCCTGAACTGGGTCGACCCCGTAGGCAAACCCCATCCCGCCCGCATCGCCGCGAATTTGGCGCTGCACCCCGCGCAAATCCCGGTCATGATCCGGTTGGGAAAGCATTCCCGGCTGGCACTTGGCAATTTAAGCGTGGCACTGCGCCGGATTGTTCAGGACCGAATCGATTCGTAAGATCGGATGCAGCCGAATCATGTCAAAAGAATATCCCCATTCCAAGGCCGCGTATGAAGAGGCGTGCCTGCTGATGCCCGGCGGTGTTTCCTCCCCCGTGCGCGCGTTCAAGGCGGTGGGTGGAACTCCCCTTTTCATCAAGGAGGCCCACGGCGCGGTGGTAACGGATATCGATGGAAATTCGTTCATCGATTATGTCGGAAGCTATGGGCCGCTGATTGTCGGGCATGCCAACGATCGCGTGGTGGCGGCGCTGGCCAAGGCGATTGGCCGCGGAACCAGCTATGGCGCCCCCAGCGAGCTTGAAACGCATCTCGCCGCCGAGATCGCAATGGCGATGCCTTCCGTGGAAATGGTGCGGTTCGTCAACAGCGGCACCGAGGCGGTGATGAGCGCCATCCGCCTCGCCCGCGCCGCCACCGAGCGGGAGAAAATCGTCAAATGCATCGGCGGATACCACGGCCACGCGGATGCCATGCTGGTGCAGGCCGGCAGCGGAGCGCTCACGCTGGGAACCCCATCCAGCCCCGGCGTTTCCGCCAGCGCGGCCGGCAACACGCTCCTCGCGCCCTACAACGATCTTGCCGCGGCGGAAAAATTGTTCGCCAAATTCGGCAAAGAAATCGCCTGCTTCATCGTTGAACCGGTCGCCGGAAATATGGGCGTCGTTCCACCGGCTGAGGGATATTTGCAGGGCCTGCGATCTTTGTGCACGAAATATGGCGCGCTGCTGATTTTTGACGAGGTCATGACCGGGTTCCGCGTCGCCTTGGGCGGAGCGCAATCGATTTATTCGGTGACGCCGGATTTGACATGCCTGGGGAAAGTCATCGGCGGCGGTTTGCCGGTTGGCGCGTATGGCGGACGCCGCGATCTGATGCAGCGCATCAGCCCGGCCGGGCCGGTTTACCAGGCGGGCACGCTAAGCGGAAATCCGCTGGCAATGAGCGCCGGCCTGGAAACGCTGGCGATTCTCAAGGAACCGGGGGCTTACGAAACCCTCGAGCAGCGCGCCGCCGCGCTGCAGGCTGGCCTGGTCCAGGCGGCTGCGAAAAACAGCGTTCCGCTGGCGGTTAATCGCGTCGGTTCAATGCTGACTCCATTCTTCGTGAAAAATGGCGGCGGCGTAGCCAATTTCGGGCAGGCGACGGCTTGCGACACAGCCGCCTATGCCCAGTTTTTTCACGGGATGCTCGATGAGGGAATTTTCATGGCCCCCAGCCAGTTCGAAGCGATGTTCATCAGCCTGGCGCATTCCGAGCAGCAGATTGCCCAGACCATCGCCGCCGCCGACAAGGCCCTGGCCGCCCTCAAGCCCGCACGCGGGAAAAAGAAGTAATTTTCGCATAAGATTCCCCTCCGTTTAGCCGCCCCGCTCGCGGGGCGCGTTTTCGTTCGTTTCGCGGAGTCCGTATGTCAGTCAATGTCGCTATCGTTGGCGCCACCGGGGCCGTCGGGCAGGAATTCCTGACGGTCCTCGCCGAGCGCCGGTTCCCCATCGCCAACCTGACCCTCTGGGCCAGCGCCAAAAGCGCCGGCAAGAAATTCCAATTTGCCGGCAAGACATACACGGTGCGGGAATTGACCAACGAGAGCTTCAAGGATGTGAACATCGCCCTCTTTTCCGCCGGTGGCAGCGTGAGCCGTGAATTTGCCCCCGCCGCCGTCGCCGCCGGGGCAATCGTTGTGGACAACACCTCCGCCTTCCGCATGAAGCAGGGAATCCCGCTGGTCGTGCCGGAAGTGAACCCCGAGCAGATCGCCAAGCACAACGGGCTGATCGCCAACCCCAATTGCACGACGATCATCATGACCGTCCCGGTCTGGCCCCTGCACAAGGCCAATCGCGTGAAGCGGATGGTGATCAGCACCTACCAGGCGGTAAGCGGCGCCGGCGCCTGGGGCGTTTACGAGCTGGAATCACAGCTCAAGGCGTATGCGACCGGCCAGCCGATCCACCGCGAAAAATTCCCGCATCAGATCGCCAACAACCTCTTCAGCCACAATACACCGATCGATGTCAACGGCTACAACGACGAGGAAAACAAGGTGATCAACGAAACACGGAAGATTTTCAGCGATCCGAAGATGAATATCACGATCACCTGCGTGCGCGTGCCGATTCCGCGGGCGCACTGTGAGTCGATCAACCTGGAATTTGAGCGACCGATGACGCCGGACAACGTTCGGGAGATTCTCTCGAAGTCGCCCGGGGTGAAGTTGGTCGATGATCGGGCGAAAAATCATTTTCCGATGCCGCTGGAGGCCAGCGGGCAGGATGATGTGCTGGTGGGCCGCATCCGGCAGGACATCAGCCGCGACGACGGCCGGGGCATCGACCTGTTCGTCAGCGGCGATCAGATTCGCAAAGGCGCGGCGACGAACGCCGTGCAGATCGCGGAAAAACTCATTGTCTGAAACTCTAAGAAGGCCAGCTATTTCGAGGATCCGTTTCATCCCCGATAGACTTCACAGCGATGAACTACGACGATGCAAAAAGTATCGCAAAAGCCTATCTCGATAAAACCATTCACAGTCTTTCCCCCACCGAAGTCGCAATAATTGACGAATCCACTTTGGACACCGGACACTCCTGGGTTTTCTTCTACCAGCACGTAAAAGCGGTTGATGGCGATAACAGTTTCCAACTGGCCGGAAATCTTCCTGTCGAGGTTGGCAAAAGCGACGGGATCGCAAGGCGTCTTCCGATGCAAAGAGCGATTCAATTACCAAAACAGTCTAAATCCGGAGGGTGAAACGATCCCTCTCTCCCAGGACGGTTGAGGGGAAAAGGAAAGAGTGGGTGGGTGCGGGAGGGAGAGAGAAACTTTTGGGGCCTGATATGGTTCTCTCTCCCTCCCGCATTGCATTTGAATTTCGCCCCCAAAACCTCCACGAACATTTTCAGATTGCGCATTCATGAAAATCGTCCACATCATCACCCGGCTTATCATCGGCGGGGCGCAGGAGAATACGCTGCTGTCATGCCGGGGACAGCATCGGATGGGGTATGAGGTGACGCTGATCACGGGCCCGGCCATCGGGCCGGAAGGATCGCTGCTGGAGAAGGCGCGCGGCGATGGATATCGAATCATCGTTCTCGATTCGATGCGGCGGGCGATTCATCCAACACGGGATTTTGCGACATACCGGGAGCTGATCCGGCTGCTGCGGGAAATTCAACCCGATATCGTTCACACCCATTCCAGCAAGGCGGGCATCATCGGGCGATGGGCGGCCCGCCGCGCGGGGATGAAGGCCATCGTGCACACCATTCACGGCCTGGCTTTCACAGCTTCGACCAGCGGCGCGATCAACTGGGTTTACAAGCAACTCGAGAAACAGGCCGCTCCGCAGACGACCCGAATTGTCTGTGTCGCCGATGCGATGCGCGAGCAATCGCTCGCCGCCGGCATCGGCCGTCCCGAGCAGTACGTCACCATCTACAGCGGAATGGAAACAGAGCCCTTCTTGAATCCACCCGTCCCGCGGAACGAGGTTCGGTCGTCGCTGGGGCTGACCGATGACCACATCGTCGTCGGCACCATCGCGCGGCTTTTCGACCTCAAGGGACATGACGACCTCCTCCAACTCGCTCCGCAATTGTGCGAAGCCCATCCCACCCTGAGATTTCTCTGGGTCGGCGATGGATCGCTGCGAAGCAGGTTCGAAGCGCAGATGGACCAGATGAAATTGCGCGACCGTTTTATTTTGACAGGAATGGTTTCCCCGCAGCGCGTGCCCGAATTGACGGGGGCGATGGATATCCTCGTCCACCCTTCCCGGCGTGAGGGGCTGGCCCGCGCGCTTCCCCAGGCCGGGCTTGCCGGCATTCCCGCCATCACATACGACATCGACGGCAACCGTGAAGGGGTAAAGGACGGCGTTACCGGAATCGTAATCCCGCCGTTTGACGTCCGGCAATTGTCCAAATCAATCTCGACGCTTACCACGGACGAACCGCTGCGCCATCGCATGGGCCGCGCCGGAAGGGAATTTGCCCTCGCCAGATTTGACGCGAAAGTGATGGTCGATTCGCTGGACCGCCTCTATCGCGAAATTCAATCGGATTAAATTTCTTGGAAAAATCCGTCCAACTTCGAAAAACACCGCCAAATCTTTCACCTCCCGGCTAGGAATATAGAGGAATGTATTGCCCACCAAATCACCATTCAGCCCCGTGATTCATCTATGAAACACCAAGCGCCATTTTGCCCATCTTCCATGGCGCGCCCGCTGTCTACGGTAACGATTCCCCTCGCTACGCTAGCGAAATCGAGGACATCGTTACCACGGACCGACTTTGATCCGCCACTGCGTTTTCGTCATTCTCAATTCCAGCTAAGATATTGGCGATGGCATCATTTCTCGTCATAGGCCCGCATCCGGACGACCAGGAACTCGGAATGGGCGGAACGATCGCCCGCCTGGTCGAGCAGGGGCACGAAGTGCATCTGGTGGACATGACCACCGGCGAGCCAACGCCCCTGGGTTCCCCCGAAGTGCGCCTGCGCGAATCCGCGGCGGCGGCGAAAATCCTCGGCGTGCGGCGCTCCCCACTGGGTCTGGTCAACCGCGAAGTCATTCATGACCTCGCCAGCCGGCACAAGCTGGCCGCCATGATTCGCGTCCACAAACCCTACGCGCTTTTTCTGCCCTATCCGCTCGATGCGCACCCCGATCACGTGGCCGTCACCCGGATCGGCGAGGATGCGCGCTTTGACGCCAAGTTGTCCAAATCGAATATCCCGGGAGAACCCTGGCATCCGCAGCGGATCATTTATTATTTCTGCACGCATCTGCGCATGTCGTTCCAGCCAACGTTCTGCATCGACATCACCGCGCAGATCGAAAAGAAAATGGCGGCGGTGCTGGCGTACGAATCGCAATTCATCTGGAACAAAAGCCCGGTGCCGGAGATGGTCAAAACCATCAGCGGCTATTTTGGCGGGCGCATCGGCGTGGCGCATGCCGAGCCATTTTTCTGCCATGAAGTGCTGGGACTGAGCGGGCTTGATCAACTGGTGTGATGGCTCACGCGCCCGAAGCGGCCAGGTCGTCCGCGGCAGTCAATTGCTGGGCGGGCAGCACGATGGGGAGCAGGTCGGAGATTCTTCGGATCACATAATTGGCTTGCGGATGCGTTTGCACCAGCGACCAGGGCTGCTTGAGCGCGGTTTTCATTCCCAATCGGCCGGCGCCGATCACATCGTTCTTCACAACATCGCCGACGAACAGGGTGTTGTGCGGCTCAGAGCCGATCGCCGAGAGCGCGTGACGAAAGATCGAGCGGTGCGGCTTGCGTTTTCCAAACTCGCTGGAGTAAATCCGCACGGGGAAGAAGCTGAGCAATCCCAGTTCCTCCAGGTGCCGATCCAGCAGAATCGAAGTGAACCAGGTGTTGGAAACGATTCCCATGCGGATTCCGGCGTCGCGGAATCGCTGTAGCGTGGGGATGAGGTCGGGCTCGATGCTGCTGTAGGTGACGATCTCGCGGTACCAGAGCCAGGCGATCTCGCCCATGAAGGCATCCGTGTCGGGCGCCCCCATGCGGGCCGTGCGGCGGCGCACGACCTTGACGATATCGAACTCGCGCCCGCGCAGCTTGGAAAGAATAAGCCCGAAGTGCACCGCCGCCACGTGACCGCGGCGATAGCGGTCCAGCGAATTCATGCGGCAACCGGACTGAATCAACCGCTCGTAGCTGGCCTTGGCGCCGCGCTGGACGATGGATTTGATATTCAGCGGCCGGAAATCCAGCAGCGTATCGCCCAGATCAAACAGGACTGCCTGGAACATAAAGCATCTTTCCCCGCTGACCATCGCGGGTCGTCACTCGGCTCTAATTTACTCGCCTCATTCCAACCGGCAAAGGCACAAAAACGACGCAAATATTTATGCCGCCGCGCGATTGTGTTAACCTTGCCGATGCGCCTTTACAAGGGCTTTGCCTCCATGATTTTCACGGTCATTTTAGCCCGCTGGATCCATGTCGTCTGTGCCTGCCTGGTCATCGGCGGGGTGTTTTTCATTCGCTTTCTCGTCCCGCGCGGGCTGGCGCCGGTGGATGATAACGCGGCCCGGGAAATCCTTCTGAGGCTGCGCAAATATTTCAAGCGGGTGGTTCACACGTCCATCGCTCTTCTGATCATCACGGGGATTTACAACACCTGGCTGGCATGGGACAAATACCAACTGGACAGGGCCGTGCTTCACTCGCTGTGGGGCACGCATATTCTTCTGGCGGCTTTGGCGTTTTCGATCGCGCTGTACGTGCTGGCGGGCCCGCAGCCGCCCAGGTCGCACCGCAAACTGATGGCACTGAACTTCGCGATTCTGCTGCTGGCGGTGGCAGCGGCCTCATCGCTCAAATGGGCAAGGGAGCGCGCCGTCAGTCTCAACGCACAGAAAACCGCCCTGCCTTCGGATATTCGATGAATACTTATTTCTGGCACCTGATGGCGTATCTGCTGGCCCGGTATCTGCACATTGTGTGCTCAACGGTGCTGGTGGGTGGAACACTTTTTTATGAAATGATCGTGCCGCCCGCCATCGACGAATTGAAGCAGGAGCAGCAACTGCTCATCTTCGCCCGCGCGAGGTGGTTTTTTAAGTGGCTTGTCTGGCTCAGTGCCGTGATAATCCTCGCCAGCGGCGTCGTCAGCACCTATGGGCATTGGGACGATTACATGCGCGAACCGCTCTCCGCGGTGGCGCGGCCGGGATGGTGGTGGGCGGCGCACGCAAGCTGCGGCTTGCTGGCGCTGCTCATCTCGGTGAGCCTCACCATCGGCAAAGCGCCGCCCAATCAACCCATACGCTGGATGCGTCTGAACCTGATCATTCTTCTGCTGGTGATGTTCCTGGCTTCGGTCACTCGGCAAACCCGGCTGGAACTTCCCACGCATCCCGTGCCTTCGTACCGCGAAGCCGCTGAAAACCCGCCGCGATGACCCGGCACGAGGAACCATTTTCCACGCCGACCGGATCGGCGCAATCCCCCCACCCGCTCGCCCCAGGCGTTTCTGTCTCAACCGGCGGAATGCGTATCCAATTCTCCCGAGGCGGCGGTCCCGGCGGGCAAAACGTCAATAAGCTCAATACCAAGGCGGAAATCTGGATCGCTGTCGGCCAAATCGCGGGAATGTCGTCATCAGCGTTGGATCGCCTGCGGGCAATGGCGGGAAGGCGGCTGACATCGGCCGATGAATTGCACCTGGTGAGCGAAGTGCATCGAACCCAGGAAGGGAATCGAAGGGAGGTTTTCGAGCGCTTGCGTGAGTTGATCGTGCAGGCCCGCCGCGAACCCAAGCGCCGCCGCAAGACCCGTCCCACCGCCGCGTCCAATCGCCGCAGGCTGGAATCCAAGCAGAAACGATCTGAAATCAAGGCGCGCCGCGCGGGAAGGGAATGAAATTCGATTTTCTATTGCCTATTCGTCTTCATCAAAATCTTCGTCGTCGTCATCGTAGTCATCGTCGTCGTCGGGGTTGTCGAAATCGTCTTCCTCGTCCTCGTCATCTTCGTCTTCGTCCTCTTCTTCGTCTTCCTCGTCCTCGTCGAGATCGTCGTCTTCCAGGTCTTCTTCCAACTCTTCCTCCTCTTCCTCTTCTTCATCCTCTTCAGCGACCTCTTCTTCCTCCTCCTCCCCATCTTCTTCCTCTTCTTCATCCTCGGCTTCAGCGTCCTCGTCTTTTTCCTCCTCGGATTCTTCGGGATCAGGGCGCGGCTTTCGCTTGGCGGCTTCGGGGAGCGGGCCGGGGATTTCCAACCACCACAGATCCGCCGATTCCAGCCTCGGCGCGATCAGTCCCATTTTCGCCAGCGCCAGCAAAACTCCCGTTCCCGCGTCATCTTGATTTGATTGCCGCCTCATATGCATTTCCAGTTGACTTGCACTCATGGGTCCCTACGCATCGATTGGCCAATTTGGGCCAAAGTGGCGGTATTGGAACGAGGCGATTGGGGCGCGTCAAGGGACAAATTCGGTTTGATGAAATCAGCGTGAACCGGTCATTTATCGCGCCGCCAGCGCAGGCGAAGCGCGTTGCCGATCACCGTGACATCTGATAGCGCCATAGCGGCGGCTGCGATGAGCGGGTTCAACAATCCCAACGCCGCAAGGGGAATCGCCAGCACGTTATAAGCAAATGCCGCAAAAAAATTCTGCCGGATGATTCGCATGGTGTCGCGCGACAACCGTATGGCCCCGGCGACCCCCTGCAGATTCCCACTGACAAGCACGATTCCACCTGTCTCCTTAGCGACATCGGATCCCGAGCCGATGGCGATCCCCAGATCCGCCGCCGCCAGCGCAGGCGCATCGTTGATGCCGTCGCCCACCATCGCGACAACACTGCGGCGACCCTTGCTCGTCGATTGCTGAAGTTCGCGGATGATCTGCGCCTTCTCTCCCGGCCGGACGCCGCCTCGGAACTGCTCGATCCCCAGCTTCTGCGCGACGGCCTGCGCTGAGGCCGCGGTGTCGCCGGAGAGGAGAAACGTCCGCAGGTTCATCCGGTGCAGGTCCGCAATCGCCTGGGCGGATTCGGGCTTGGTCTCGTCAGAAAAAGTGATCGATCCAATGCAGCGCAGCGATCCGCCATCCACCCGGCCGACATAAACAACCGTTTGCGAATCCACGGATGTATCGGAAATCTGCAGACCATGCTCGGCAAGCAGTGCGCGACTTCCAACCACGAATTTCGAGCCGTCGATTTCCGCCACAACCCCCAACCCGGCGACGCTGGTGAAGGATTGCGTTTGGCCGATCGTCGCGCCCTCCTGCTTTGCCTTGGCGACAATCGCCTTGGCCAGCGGATGCGCGCTGAACTGCTCCGCCGACGCGGCCAGACCCAGAATCGCCTGCGCTGAAATGCCATCCATTGGAACGATATCCCGCACGGTTGGCCGGCCTTCGGTGACGGTGCCGGTTTTGTCGAGAACGACAATATCGATTCGCTCGGCCATCTGGAGCGCGTCGATATCGCGAATGAGAATTCCCCGCTGGGTGCCGACGCCGGTAGCGACCATGATCGCCGCGGGAAGCGCCAATCCCAGGGCGCAGGGGCAGGCGATGATGAGAACGCTGCACACCGCGTTCGCCAGCAATGCCCAAATATGGCCAGCCGACCAGTGATGCCAGGCGCCGTATCCGTACCAGCCGCACGCGGTGATCAGGGCAATTGCCAGAACAACCGGGACGAACACGGCCGCGATCCGGTCGGCGAGCTGCTGCACCGGCGGCTTGGCGGATTGGGCGGACTCCACCATCGCCACAATCTGCGCCAGCGCCGTCTCATGGCCCACCCGCGTGGCGCGGATCGTGAGCCGGCCATCGGTGTTGATCGTCCCCCCCACCACTTCGTCGCCGACATCGCGAACCACCGGCAGCGGTTCGCCGGTGATCATCGATTCATCCACCGCAGATCGCCCCGCGATGATTTTGCCGTCCACGGGCACACGGTCGCCGGGGCGGACAAGAACGACATCCCCCTGATGAATATCCGCCAGCGGAACCTCGACCGTGTTCTGCTGGTCATCCACGCGCAGGGCTGTCGCGGGGGAAAGCTCCATCAACTGGCGAATCGCGTGACCGGCCGAATCGCGTGCGCGGGCCTCGAGCCAATGCCCCAGGCTGATCAGCGCCAGCAAGCCGGTTGATTCCATAAAATAGACCGCCTGCGGCGGGCCCCACAGACCGAGCCAATGCCCCAAAAGCGCGATCAGGCTGTAGCCGTATGCCACGCTGGCGCCCATGGCGATCAACGTATCCATGTTGCTGGTGCCAAGACGCAGCGCTTTCCACGCACTGGTGTAAAATCCCTGACCGACATAGAGGATCGCAATTGTGCTGGTGATGATCGCCGCCCAGAGCATCCAGGCATGCTCGTGGCACGACGCCAGTTTCATGATCCAGTGGATCAGTTCCAGCGGAAGCCAGAGGGCAATTCCGACCATCGCACGCCGAAACCAGATTTCGGAATGATCGTGGGAATGGGCGTGATCTCCATGATGTGAAATTTCGCTGGCGGGATATCCTGAGCTGCTGATGGCCTCGGCGACCTCGCGAGGTTTGACTTTGTTGAAATCGAGGCGGACGGCTGCTTTTCCCAGCGCCAGGTTGACCCGGCAATCCACCACGCCCGGCAGCGCCATCGCCGCCTTCTGCACGTGCGAAACGCAACTGGCGCAGTTCATGCCCTGAACATTCAGCGAGATTTCCTCGAGCGCATTCATCTGTGACGGATTATAGGCGCTGCGGAAAAACGTCCAAATTTCGTCAGATCGACGCGGATTGAATTAAGAGGGCTGCGTGGATGGGGGCGGTGGGGGCGGGGGCATCCAGCGGTCCACGGCATCGTCAAAAATATCATCCCATTTGTCTCGCTGCTCAGGCGTCAGAACCTGGCTGATGTCCTGGCGGAGCAATTCCAACTCCGCCTCCACGCGCGGCTGAACGCCGCGACGAATCTCCTGCAGATTTTTCTGGTGCTCGCGGATGATCTGCTCGACTTGCTGGGTCTGATCGTCAGACAGGTCGAGCCGGCGCTTCAGATAGTGGGTGATTCGCCCGGGGACTTCTTCGGGGTGATGGATCGCGTGATGGATTCGCTCGACCGCGCCGATGATGGTCAATCCGCCGCCGCAGACCATTCCACCGACAAAGATCAGCAGCGCGACGAGGATGCGCACCCACCGCCTGGGGCGCGGGGGAATGGTCATCGGTAATGGGGGAATGTTGCTCATTGGAATGCCGTCAGTACGGGCGTCAGCAGATCGCCCAAAGGATCCTGCAAACCGGAAAACGTCTGGGCCGCGACCAGCACCACGGCTGCCGCCGCCAAGCCGCTGACAAGAGCCGCAAACCACAGCGGTTTCGCGTCAGTGATTCGGCTCCTGGCCACGCGGATTTCGCGGAGCACGCGAGTGGACACGTCGACCGGCGGCACTTTGCCGGCGGCGGCATCGAGCTTTTGGATATGTTCAATCTCGTTCATGATGATTTCTCCAGCAGCTTGCGAAGATTGGCGCGGGCGCGAAACGCCTGGACCTTCACCATCGTTTTGCTCCAGCCGGTCAGTGCAGCCGTCTCGGCGACGGTATGGTTCTCCAGATGAAGGAGCGTAATTGCCAGGCGATCCCGAGGCGAAAGGCGATCCAGGACATGATGGAGCGCCTCCGCCGCCTCAGATGGATTCTCAGTCTGCGACGCTGAATAATTTTCCAGATCGGTGACATGGCTCGTGCTCCTCATCTGCTTTTGCCGCCTTTTCAAAAAGCCATAGCCGACGCGGGTGGCGATGACATTGAGCCAATGCTCGAACGGCGCTTTTGCCGAATATCCGCGAAGGCTGAAATAGGCTTCGACGAAGACATCCTGAACCAGTTCCTCGACCGCTGCGGTATCCCGGCCGAAACGCCGCATTCGCCTTGCGATGGCCGCCTGGTGACGGAGCACGATGCGGCGAAAAGCCTCGCCGTCGCCGGCGAGGCTTGCGGTGATATCCGCGCGATCGGGATCGTGATCCATCTTAGGCTCTGTCTGAAAACCCTATGGCCCCACGATGCCGCGGAAATGCTTCGGATGCGAGG
>Ga0302326_10000329_pt1 | contig 136248 bp, 98 predicted proteins | sample Palsa_T0_3_FD_202264 | JGI IMG/M metagenome (GOLD analysis project Ga0302326, IMG submission 202264) | Peat permafrost microbial communities from Stordalen Mire near Abisko, Sweden - Palsa_T0_3 | ecosystem: Environmental > Terrestrial > Soil > Palsa > Peat permafrost | place: Sweden: Abisko... | reverse complement strand
GTAGTAGACATTTCCTTTGCGCCGCACAAACGCCACAGCCGTCTCCGTTCCACTTCAATGCGCCGTAGTGTATGCAGCGTGCACTACACCGTCAATGGTACGATGCGCGGAGTTATTACTAGTTGTCCGAAATCGCGCCATGGCACCTGTAGCGCCGCACCGATTTTCGTGCGGCACTTCAAGGCCGAGACGTGCAACATTCGCTGGATGTTCGGCGTGTCTGCCGCTAAGAGGGATTCTCTAAACTCATGTCCTGGGATGCCATCTATCGTTTGGTGAAACGAATTCCGCGCGGGCGCGTGACAACGTACGGAGAAATCGCCCGCGTGCTCAAGGTGCGCGGCGGCGCGCGCGTGGTCGGCTACGCGATGGCCGGTTCCCCGTCCGGCCAGGGAATCCCCTGGCACCGCGTGGTCGGCGCCGGCGGCAAACTTATAATCCGCGAACCGCATGGCTCGCTGCAACGGCGATTGCTCGAAAGTGAAGGAGTCGAGATCTACGGCCTGCGCATCAATTACAAGTTGTACGGCTGGTCGCCCGTTCGGAAAGGCGTCCGGAAGCGTGTCCGGCGGCCGGCGAAAACTCGGCGGCGCGCATGATCTCTGCGCGCGGCGCGTTCGCACCACGGACACGTCTGTGGTATAGAAGATGTTCTGAATTTGCAGGCAGTTCCTTCGCCTGACCCGAAACCGCGAGCGGAATTCTTCAATCCTGTCTCGCGATACGAACCCAGGAGTGCAGTGAGCGAACCGGTTATCCGAGTCGAAAATCTGCGCAAGAGTTACGGCACTGTCGCCGCATTGCGCGGCGTGAGCTTTGAAGTGCAGGCCGGCGAAGTATTCGGGTTGCTCGGGCCAAACGGCGCCGGCAAAACCTCGACGATTGAAATTCTCGAAGGATTGCGCACGCCGGATGCGGGAGTGGCAAGCGTCGCCGGGCTCGATCCGCAAACGGCGGGCCTCGAATTCAAACAGGAAGTCGGCGCCGTGCTTCAGTCCACTTCGTTGCCGGACAAACTTCGAGTGAGCGAAGCTCTCGCATTGTTCACCGGTTTCTATCGCCGCCGCGCGGATCCCGAACTCTTGCTTCGCCGATTTCAACTCGAAGAAAAGCGAAACGCCTTTTACAGCCAGCTTTCCGGCGGACAGAAGCAGCGGCTCGCTCTGGCGCTCGCCCTGGTGAACAATCCCACTGTTCTCTTCCTCGACGAACCGACAGCAGGCCTTGATCCTCAAGTGCGCCGCGAAATCTACGACATCATCGAAGAATTGAAACAGGAGAAGAAGACGATTCTCCTCACCACGCATTACATCGAGGAGGCCGAGCGCCTCTGCGACCGCGTGGCCATCGTTGATTCCGGCCAAATCATCGCGCAAGGAACACCGCGCGAATTGAAACATCGATCCGCCGGGACAACGCGAATCGAAGTGCGCCTCGCCAAGCAAGTTTCTGACGGAATTCTGAATAGTCTCGAAGGCGTCTCGGATTCGCGGGAGTTCGAAGGAGTGTACGTGCTGCATTCCACGCGGCCACCGCAAGCCATCGTCGCATTGGTAAAATTGCTGGAAGCCGAAAGTAACGAGCTGCAGAGTCTCGAAATGTTTTCGCCGTCGCTCGAAGATGTTTTTCTCGAACTGACCGGCCGAAGGCTTCGCGAATGATTCCGCTGGAGCGCGCGCAGTGAAAAATACCTGGAGCCTCACGAAAATTCGAATTCTGCTGGCGCTGCGGAACAAGACATTCATGTTCTTCGGCCTCATCATGCCGCTCGGTTTCCTGTTTTTCTTCGTGCTGATTTTCGGCCACGGGAGAACGGGTTGGATCGCCTACATTCTTGGCGCTGTGCTGACGATAACGGTGATGGGCAGCTTCTGGGGCTTGAGCGTTCAATTGGTGATGTTCCGCGAGCAAGGGATTTTGCGGCGCTTCCGGCTCGCGCCAGTCGGCGCGGGCGCGTTGCTCGCATCCAGCATTTTTGCAAACTACGTTTTGATCCTTCCGGCCGTGGCGGCCGAAATCATAATTTGCCGCGAGGCGTTTCACATGGTTTCCTGGGGCAATTTGTGGGCCGTGTTTGCGCTGGTGTCGGTTGGCGCCGGAACGTTTTCGGCGTTTGGCCTGATTGTTGCCAGCGTGACGAATACGATGCAGGAAACGCAGGTCATCAACAATCTCCTGTGGTCGGCATTTCTTTTTCTTTCCGGCGCGACGGTTCCGCTTGCGGTGTTTCCGGTCTGGATTCAGAAAGTCGCGCTCTTTTCGCCGGCGACATATCTCGCGATGGGGCTCGAGGCATCCACGACGGGATATATCGGCGGCCACGAACTTCTCGAAGAATTAATCGCGCTGGCCGTCGGGCTGGTTGTCGCGTTTGAAGTTTCACGGCAATTGTTCCGATGGGAGCCCGAAGCGAAAGTTCCCGGCAAAGCGAAACTGTGGGTGATCGCGGCGCTCGTTCCGTTTCTTCTTTTCGGCGCTTACGAAAGCTCATTCGGAAACCAGCTCTTGCGCATTCAGAAACACTTTCAGATGCTGGACCGGCAAACCTCAAGCGAGCGGGCGCGCTGAACGATCGCGCATCCGTGATACAAACATTTTCAACCGGCCAGGAGGATTGAATGGAACGCAAGGCATCGGCAATTTGGAAAGGATCGCTGCGCGAAGGCGCGGGCTCGATTTCAACCGATAGCGGCATTCTCAAGAACACTCCGTATTCATTCACCACTCGATTTGAAAACGCGCCGGGCACAAATCCCGAAGAACTTATCGCGGCGGCGCACGCTGGATGCTTCACCATGGCGCTTTCGGGCCAGCTAGCCGCGGCGAAATTAACCGCGGAGCAAATCGCGACCACCGCGACGCTGACGCTCGAAAAACTCGACGCAGGGTGGACAATTTCCACAATTCACCTCGACGTTTCCGCGCGCGTGCCCGGCGCCTCAGCCGAAGCATTTCAAACCGCCGCCGCATCGGCTGAGAAGAATTGCCCAGTGTCGCGTTTGCTCAAAGCCGAAATCACAATGACTGCGAAACTCGAAAACGGATGAGAACTCTCCAAGCGGTCGCCGGCATCGCCATTCTCTTCATCGTCATGCTCGACGCGTTCGAGACCGTCGTGTTGCCGCGCCGCGCCACGCGCCGCATCCGCCTGGCGCGCATCTTTTATCGCATGACGTGGAAGCCGTGGCGCGCCATCGGCCGCACGTTGCACAGGCCGAAGACGCGCGAATCTTTCTTCGCCTACTACGGCCCGATGTCTCTCCTTATGCTGCTCTCGGTCTGGGCGGTCGGACTGATCGCCGGATTTGCGTTTCTGTTGCTCGCATCCGGCCCTCCGGCGAATACTTACCCCGGCAGATTCGATTTTCTTGCGGCGCTCTACATGAGCGGCACGAATTTCTTTACGCTTGGGCTCGACGATGTAATTCCGCGTGCGGGCTGGAGCCGGTTCTTGAGCGTTGCCGAGGCCGGCGTCGGCTTCGGATTTCTTGCTGCCCTCATCGGATATCTTCCCGTTATTTATCAGGCATTTTCGCGACGAGAAGTCGCCGTGGTGCTGCTAGACGCGCGTGCGGGATCGCCGCCAACTGCCGCGGAGCTCCTGCGCCGCCACGCGTATCCGCAGGGAACGGAATCGCTCAAAGAGCTCTTCCACGAATGGGAGCGCTCGGCCGCGGACATTCTCGAAAGCCACATTTCCTATCCCGTGTTGCCGTATTACCGCTCGCAGCACGACAATGAATCCTGGCTCGCCGCGCTGACGGCCATCCTCGATTCCTGCGCGCTCATGATTGCAAGCGTTGACGGGGCTTGCACGAAGCAGGCGCAATTGACTTTTGCCATGACACGCCACACCGTCGTGGATCTCGCGCAAATTTTCAAGTCCAAGCCGCAGGCGCCGGCGAAGGATCGGTTGCCCGCCGCAGATTTACGGCGCATCCGGGAAATTCTCATTCAGTCCGGCCTGAAAATTTCCGCTGGGCCCGCCGAGGACAAGAAGCTCAACGAATTGCGGTTGATGTATGAGCCATACATTTACGCGCTCTCCGAATTTCTGGCGATCAGCCTGCCACCGTGGATTCACGCGGAGGCGATCGCCGACAATTGGCGCACCAGCGCCTGGGGCCGCATCTCGGGCGGATTGCGCGACTCCCCCTCGTCGCCGTTCGACGACCACGATTGAGCGGGCCACAACTCCCTACGATGGCTGAGAAAAAAAGCATAGCGATGGCCGGGCTGACCAAGGGCCGCGTCGAAACGCTGACCGACAGCGTCTTTGCGATCGCCATGACGCTGATGGTATTCAATCTCAGGGTGCCCGAAGTCCCAGCGGGTTCGGCCGGCTGGGAACTGTCGCGAAAACTCCTGGGAATGTGGCACGAGTTTATGGTTTACGCGATCAGTTTCGTGGTCCTGGGAGTTTATTGGGTTGGCCATCACAATCATTTTCACTGGATCCGAAAAACGGATCGAAAGTCGCTGTGGATCAATCTCGCGTTCCTTTTCACGGTTACGCTGATTCCCTTCTCGACGATACTTGTCGGCCGATACCCCGAGCAACGCGACGCCATAATCTTTTACGGCGTGAATCTCGCGCTAGTCGGATTGTTGCTCTACGTTCACCTTTCGTACGCGACGGGCGCTGCGGGCCTCGTCGATCCCGCAATGCATCCGGAGATGATTCGACTGGCCAAGAAACTTATTCTGACGGGGCCGGCCGCGTGCCTCGTCGCGATCATCGTGGCGTTTTTCCATCCCCGTGTTGCTACTTTGCTGTACTTGTTGGTTCCTCTCTTTTATGTTTTCTTGCCCGGAGTGGACCGGCGCATTTCGGGATACGCTCGCGCGGACGATTGACCACACGCGCTGACGCCTGCGATCTCCCGCGGCCGGTGCGAAAATTTTGCATCCGGCATCATTGACGAACATCCATAACGACAAACAACTGCGCGAGGGGACAAATCAAAATGCCAACGAAGCTGGAAGACCTCGAACGGACGATGCGAGGCGAATCGCCACCGCCGCCTATCGCGCTATTGGTTGGATTTCGACTCACAAGCGTGAAGCGAGGCGAAGCCGTCATCGAGCTCGATGCTGACCCATCGCGCCATGCCAATCCGATGGGGACGCTGCACGGCGGAGTACTGTGCGATATCGCCGACGCGGCGATGGGCATGTCGTATGCGTCGACGCTCGAAGAGGACGAGTCGTTCACCACGCTGGAATTGAAAATCAATTTTCTTAGACCGGTCTGGAACGATCGATTGATTGCCTCCGGGCACGTGATACAGCGAGGCAAAACGGTCGGGCTGGTGGAGTGCACGGTTACGAATTCCAAGGGAGATGGCGTGGCGTTTGCGACAAGCACTTGCCTGACTCTGCGCGGCGACATGGCGCGCGGCCGCTGACACGTCGAAATTTATCTCAAGCAGAGGTCATATGTGTATTCCGAGCCTCAGAAAATCCGAAATTGCAAATTGCAAGATGCCCGGCCGTTTTCTTTCTCTGAAATTTAAAATTTTGAAATTTCCGCGGGTTATCTATCCAGTCTCCCAACCAATTCCCCTAAAATTCCGCTCGTCAGCCGGCCCACTCACCGTACTAAGCCGAAATGAATTAATACTGAGACTCGCATCCCCCTGATCCACAAGCTCTTACACCGCCAAGAAAAAAGTATGTGGAATGACGAGATCGAAAATTCGCGCTAGCCTTATTCTCATGTCCACTAAATATAAAAATCGCCAAGGCGCCGCTTCCGCGCCCGAAGCTGGCCCTCGCCGGGTCAGTCTGAACCATCACAAGGCCCACTGTGTAATTTGCAGCCACAGTGATCGCGCCGACATCGAGCAGGATTTCCTCCACTGGCGCTGCGCCGGCGATATCGCGCGAGAGCACCAAGTCGGCGATCGCCGAACCGTCTATCGCCACGCTCACGCGACCGGCCTCTGGCAGCGCCGTCGCCGAAACCTCCGCGCAGCTTTGGAAAGCTTGATCGAAGGCGTCGACACCGTGGAAGTCACTGGCGACACCGTGATCCGCGCGGCTATCGCTCATGCTCGAATCAACGACGAGGGCAGGTACGTCGACCCGACACGTCGCATCATCGTCACCCACAAGCGTGAAGCACACGCAAAAATATCTCGACACACCGCGCACGAAATAAAGCGCCCAAATGATTGAAAACAAGGACGGCGGCTCCAATATCGCGGCACAAAATCGCGACTCCCTAAATTCAAAATTTCAGAGTTCGGAGGCCCCAGCCTCCCGATTCGCGCGAGTGGAAACTCTGGGATTAGCGCGGCTTGCCGTTGAGGGGGACGGTTACGCTGACTACGGTGCCATTCGTGCCGGAAGTTACTTCGAGATGGGCGCCGAGTTCGTTGACTCGCTCGCGCATTCCTAACAGGCCGATGCCGGAGTCGCTGCCCGTTTTCTGGGAGCGGTTAAGCAAGTCTTCAGGCATTCCGCGGCCGTGATCCCTGATTTGGAGAGAAACCTCGGCGTCGTCGATCGCGAAATGGATTTCCGCGCTTGGGCTTCCGGAATGACGGTGGATGTTGGTGAGCGATTCCTGCAAGACGCGGAAGAGAGTGAGTTCGACGGCGTCGGGCAGGCGATCCATCCTGGGCGGCAAGTCGATGGAGACATCGATACCACTGCGTTTCGCGAAGCCCTCGACGTACCATTTCGCGGCCGCCGCGAGACCGAGTTCGTCGAGGGCGGGCGGATGCAGGAGATGGGACAGCGTGCGCGTCTCGGCGATGGAACGCTCGAGCAATTCGTCTATTTCGGTGAAGACGGCGTCGGCGCCGTTTCCTTCGGAACTTCTGAGCGCGAGGAGATTCATTTTGATGGCGACGAGATACTGGCCGAGGCTGTCGTGAAGCTCGCGCGAAAGCCGGCGGTGTTCGTCGTCCTGCAAACGAATTAAACGCGCCGAGAGATTTCGAAGCGCGATGGTGCGTTGCCGGAGCGCTTCTTCCGTTTGCTTCAGTTCGCTGATGTCGAAGCCGATGCCGTGAAGAAACCAGGGGCGGCCATCGGGCCTGCGCACCATTTTGACTTCGCACTGAAACCAAACCACCCGGCCGTCGCGCGCCATCACACGATATGCGGATTTCAGAGGACTGCCGGTGAGGCACATCTCGGCGGCGTCCGAGCTCCAACGCTGCTTGTCGTCGGGATGAATTTGGCCGTACCAGCGGATGGGATCTTCGAGCCATTCGGCTTGGGAAAATCCCAGCGCGGATTCGATTTGCGGGCTGACATACACTTCGCTGATGCCGCGCTCGAGATAGGCGATGAAGACAACGGCCGGAACTTGCTCGACCAAGACGCGATACATGTTGTCGTGATGGGGTAGAGCTTCATCGGGTTTGACGCTTTTCTGGCCGTCGCTCGCGAAATCGACCGACTTTGGGGAAAACGCGGCATCGTTCAAAAAGACGGACGCTAATTCGCTGAGGATGGCTTCGGCGGAGACGGGGTTGGGGCGCTCGTCCGTCATAGGACTGATGGGCGGTTCCGCGCCGCCGGGCATCACATTATCGGAGCTGTTAGACATCGCTGTTAGATCTCGAACGGTTCCAGCATCTTCGTTTGACCAGGATAAGTATAGACTTGCGGCGTTGTGGAATCGATTCCCGCGAATTCAAGCGCTACGATTCAGCAATAGCTGGCGGCGGCTTGGGGCAAGCGTTCGATCAGAGACGGTTTCTAATTCCAGGCAAGGGGACTCATTCGATGACTTACGATTTTCTGGTGGAGACGTACGAGACCGAGCGAATCAAGGTGGTGAGCATGTGGAGCGAGTTTCGGGATGAGGAACTTCCCTTTCGGCCGCGCGTGGGAGATCCGCGGGGGCGAAGCGTCCACGAGCAAATGGTGCATCAATGCGCCAGCGAGGACATTTGGTTTCGGACGATGTTGGGGATTGATGTGGGCGCGCCGCCATTGCCGAATCCGGAGACGCGGATGGAGTTCATCCGGCGTTATGCGGAGGATAGCGGGAAGCGACTGGCGGTGTTGCGAGGGAAAAACGATGCGTGGTGGGAAGAAAACGCGACGTTTTTCGATGTGCAGCGCGCGCGGAAATGGATCATGACTCGCCGCATCGCGCACACCGCGCATCATCGCGGGCAACAGAGTGCGATGCTGCGGATGCTTGGGCATGAGCTGCATAGCAATTATGGGCCGACGGCGGATACCGGCGGATTGATGGCGAACCACGCGCCAACGATTTATGCGTATGGGAGTATCGAAGAGTTGATTCGCGGTGAGTCGGCGGGTGCGGCCAAGTCGCGGTTGCCGGGCGCGGGAGGAAGGGCGGTGACGGAACGGCCTGAGGCGAGATGAAACCATGGCAGCGTCATGGGGGAGAACGCAAAGGCTGCCAGGCTGAAGCCCGGCGCTACAAGTGCCGCGGGGCGCGCATGCCAGTAGGCCTCTTCGAAAAGATGGTAGCGCAATGAGGAAAAATGCAGAGTCAAAAACGCCGGCAGGATGCCGGCGCTACGATGTAGATCCTGCTGCTTCGGGGCGGATTAGCTTTTGGAATTCGGGGTCGTCGTGGAGGCAGATGAGGTCGGGGTCGTTGGCGGCCCAGTCTGCGTTGCCGTATCCGGCGGCGAAGGACTTCTTGAGCGTATCGAGCGCTTCCGCCTTTTTTCCGAGGACGCCGTAGGTGCAGGCGGCATTGTAGATCGTGTTGGGGTCTCCGGGACGAAGGGCGACGGCGGTCTGCAGGTGGCGGATGCTTTCTTCTTCGTCTTTTTGAGTGTAGGCGAGGTAGGTAGCCAGCAAGATGCGGGCGCGGACGTCCTCGGGGACGAGTTCGAGTTGTTGGCGAAGGACTTTGACGACGCGCTCGCGCAGGTGTTCCGCTTCCTTTTTTCGCCCTAGCCGCTCCAAGGCTTGGTCATAGGGCGGGTAAGTATTGTAGTCGTCGCCATTGGCTTCGATGGCGCGCTCGGTGAGGGCGGCGGCTTCTTCGAAACGGCCGGAAGCGAAATAGGCGCGGCCGAGAATGTTCCAAGATCCGTCGGTGTCGTTCTTGCGTTCGATCGCTTGCAATGCGGACTGGATGGCCTCGTCGAATTTTTTCTGGGCGTAAAAAATGCGGGCGCGCGCGACCAGCACTTCTGGCAGATCGGGCGCAAGCGCGGTGGCGCGGTCGCAGGCGGCGAGTCCTCGATCAATCCATTTCGGGTCCTGCTCGCGAATTTCGTAGATAAGGCCGCAGAGGTGGGCGATTCCGGCGTGCGCGAGAGCAAAGTTCGGGTCGAGCTGAATGGCTTGCTCAAACATTTGCAGCGCGTAATCCATGTTTTCGCGGCGCGTGTAGCCGCGTCCACGCAGATAAAAATCGTAGGCCTGTGTGTTTTCCGTGGGCTTGCGCGCCATCGTTTTTTCTTCCTGCGGCGTGAGCGTGATGCGCAGGGCCTGAGCGATGCTCCGGGCGATTTCCTCCTGAATGGCGAAAACATCTTCGAGCTGGCGGTCGAAGCGCTCGACCCAGACGAAATGCCTCGATGCGACTTCCACAAGCTGCGCGGTGATGCGCACGCGATTGCCGGCGCGGCGGATGGAACCTTCGAGGACGTAAGCGGCGCCGAGCTGCTGGCCAACTTGAAGCGAGGTTACTTGCTTGTCGCGGAATGCGAGCATCTCGGAGCGCGGGAAAATTTCGAGCTGCTTGATCTTCCAAAGTTCCGTGACGATGTCTTCGGTAATACCATCGCGGAAATATTCGTCCTCTTTTGCGCCGCTCTGATTTTCGAAGTAGAGCACGGCGACCGATTTTTGGTGGGATGGGGCTGCAGCTGCGTGTGCCCCGGAACCTGAAGCGCTTTTCTCGGCGCCGGGCCGGCGGCCAGATTCGATATCGCGCTTGAGGCGCTTCAGATCGGCGCGGAGTTCGGCGGCCGTCTGGCAGCGCAGGCCGGGATCTTTCTCGAGAGCCTTTTCGATGATCGCTTCGAGCTTCTGGGGCAGGTCCGGATTCAAGCGCACCGGCGGGGTCGGCGTCTTGCTGAGGATGGATTCGAAAATTACGGCGGTGCTCTCGCCGCGAAAAGGCAGCGTGCCCGTCGCCATTTCGTAGAGGACCGTGCCGAAGGAAAAAATATCCGAGCGCGCATCGAGATCACGGGCGCGCGCCTGTTCCGGCGACATATACGCGACCGTTCCGAGAGTGCTGCCGGGACTGGTGAGATGTTCGGGGTTAACGCCGGCAAAATCCTGCGTGGCGGAGGCTGACAGCGTGTTCGGCGGCGCGAGCGATTTCGCGAGGCCGAAGTCGAGGACTTTTACTTGCGAGCGCTTGGTGACGAATATATTCGCGGGCTTGATGTCGCGGTGGATGATGCCGGCGGAGTGCGCGGCGTCAAGCGCATCGGCAATTTGTATGGCGAAGTCGAGGAGCAGGTCCAGTTCGAGCGGCTTGCCACCGAGGCGGTGTTTCAAGGTCGTGCCGTCGAGAAACTCCATGACGATGAAGGTGCGGCCCGCGTCGTCGCCAATGTCGTAGATGGTGCAGATATTGGGATGATTGAGCGCGGAGGTCGCTTTGGCTTCGCGCTTGAAGCGTTCGAGCGCCTGCGCGTCGTGGGCCACATCCTCGGGAAGGAACTTTAGAGCGACGGCGCGATCGAGGCGGGTGTCCTCGGCTTTGTACACCACGCCCATGCCCCCGGAGCCGAGTTTCTCGAGCACGCGATAGTGGGAGATGGTTCGTCCGGTGAGTGAAGGAGCATCGGGCATGCCTGCGCATTCTACGACGACACGACAATTCTCGCAAACCGGGTGCTCAATCGTGCAGCATCGCGGATGTGGTATCTTGAGGCCCTTGCGAACATCTTTCTTCGAGGGAAATCCTATGATGCGTAATTGCACCCGGCAGAATTTGCTACGCCTGATCGCTCTTGGCTCGTTTGTTCTGGCAAGTGTTGGCGGCCTGAGAGCGGCTGGGGCCGATAAACATCCGTTTGGAATCGACGATTATTCGGCGCTGCATCAGGCGCGCGCGGTGGCGATTTCGCCGGATGGAAAGACCATTTTATTCGTGGTCAGCTACGACGGAGAAAAGGGGCCGACGAAACGCGAGTGGTATTTGATGGACGCGAGCGGCGGAAACCGGCGGAAGCTCGAGTTGCCCGAGTCTTTCGAGCCGCAGGATTTCATGAAGGATGGAGCGGCGCTCTATGGAAAGTTTGATGTGGCGAAGAAGGGGCAGTTGGGGATTGTGCCGCTCGACGCCGCGAAGCCGACGCAGATTATTTCTCTGCCGAATGGAGTGAGACAGGTGCAGATTTCGCCCGATGGAGCGCGATTCGCTGTGATTTCTGATCCGCGCGCGAAGGATCCGTTGGCGGATGTGCGGCATGTGGTGGAAAACGAGGTCTCTAGCTTCTTCGTTACGAGCGTGAATGGCGGCGAAGGTGCGTGGTGGTGCCCGGAGTTGAAGGATATTTCGGATTTTGCATGGTCGGCGGACGGCTCGCAGATCGCGATGGTGAATCGATTTCAAAAAATTGGGCATCACGATGTGCGCGCGACGATTTATGCGTGCGGTGCGTCGGGCGCGCGGCAAATTGCGGACGTGAATAATGCGGTGGCGGGAATTGCGTGGGCGAATGGCGGGAAGGATTTGGCGTTTGCGAGCACGACTACGGATGTGCTGACTCCCGATCACCTGTGGACTGTGGCGGCGACGGGAGGAACTCCTGCGGATCAGACACCGAAGCTCGAGGGATCCATTGGGAATGTCGTGAATGACCCGCGCGGGACTGTCTGGTTGGAGATGCAAAAGGGCACGAGCGCGGAGATCTATTCGTACCGCGACGGAAAACTGGCGCCTGCATATCGCTGGCCGGGCGGAGCCATTTTCGGACCGCCGGTGCGGAGCGCGTTCACGTCGTCGTCGGGGACGCTGGCATTTAGTGTCGGCGATCCGATGCATTCCGGGAATGTAGCCGTGCTCGCAGGCAACGAGCTGCAGAAAATCACGCATGAGGGCGATGACACGCTCGCGAAGGTGGCTCTTGGCGAGACGCGTGTTGTGAGTTGGACCGCCAAGGACGGCACGCATTTGGAGGGAATTCTTACGCTGCCGGCGAATTATGAGAGCGGGAAGAAGTATCCGTTTTTGGTGCTGCCGCACGGCGGCCCGGAAGCGAACGATCTGCTGCGATTCGATAGTATTCCGCGCATGATTGCCGGGCTTGGTTATGTTGTGATGCAGCCGGAATATCGCGGCTCGACCGGCTATGGGTCGGATTTTCTCAACGCCATCTACCAGCATTTCGGCGATCGCGCGTATCAGGATGATGAGAGCGCGACGGATTTTGCGATTGCGCAGGGATGGGCGGACCCGAATCGGCTGGCGATTTTTGGATGGAGCGCGGGCGGATTCATGACGTCGTGGACGGTGACGCAGACGCAGCGATATAAGGCGGCTATCGAGGGTGCGGGGATTACGGATTGGCTGAGCTTTATTCCGGAGAGCGATATTTCGCAGGTGGATTACGACATGCGCTATCAGGAGAAGGATCCCACTCCGTTTCTGGAGTTTTCGGCGGTGATGTTTGCCGACCGGGTGACGACGCCGTTATTGATTTTGCACGGTGAGGCAGATCAGCGCGTGCCGATATTGCAGGGGCGGGAATATTTTGTACTGCTGGCGGAACGCGGGAAGACGGTGAGGATGGTGACGTATCCGGGTTCGCCGCATTTTCCGAAACTGGCGGAGCAGAGGCGGAATGTGTTTCAGGAATTGCTGGACTGGTTGGGGAAATATAATCCGGGGAATTGAACGGGCTTGGGTAGAATTCCAACTTTAAGATAGGGCATGAGGGTGCCGCAAATTCCCAGGCGTAGCGCGACGAATGCAGTTTCGTGGCGTCCATTTTGTCTTTCCTGATGCGTCACGGCGGGTTCGATGGCGTGCGTGGGGTCGAAAATGCGTGTGCTATACTTTTCTCGCGGACGAACAGCGCGGACGAATAAGCATGATGGAGTGCGCCGATGGCGTTGACGAAGACCGATAAGATTTGGCACAACGGCAAGATGATCGCGTGGGATGACGCGCGGATTCACGTGCTCTCGCATGTGGTCAATTACGCTTCCGCTGTGTTTGAGGGCATTCGCTGCTATTCCACGCCGCAGGGCCCGGCGATTTTCCGGCTGCGCGAGCACATGCAGCGCTTGATTGATTCCGGGACGATTTACCGGATGGAGAATCCGTTCACGCTGGAAGAACTCTGCCATGCAGCCAGCGAAGTGGTTCGCGTGAACAAGATGGAATCGTGCTATTTGCGGCCCATCGTGATGCGCGGCTACGGCGACGTGGGCGTGAATCCCATGAATTGCCCCATCGAAGTTTATATGGCGTGCTGGGATTGGGGCCGTTACCTTGGCGAAGAAGCGCTGCGGAATGGCGTGGATGTGGGCGTCAGTTCGTGGCAACGGCCCGCGCCGAATACGCTGCCGCAGATGGCCAAGGCTGCCGGCAATTACATGAGTTCGGCGCTGATTCGCATGGAAGCGCAGGCGAACGGCTACGCCGAAGCGATTGCGCTCGATGTTCACGGGCAGGTGAGCGAAGGATCGGGAGAAAATATTTTCATTGTCAGGAACGGTACGCTTTTTACTCCGCCGCTGTCGAATGGGCCGCTTCCGGGCATCACGCGCGACACGATTATGGCGCTTTGCCGCGACTTGAAGCTGCCGGTCAGCGAGCAGATTATTCCTCGCGAGATGCTTTACCTCGCCGACGAGCTGTTTTTTGTGGGCACTGCCGTCGAGGTCACGCCAATTCGCTCGGTAGATCATATCAAGGTGGGCAGCGGCTCGCGCGGGCCCATCACCAAGCAGCTTCAAGACGAATTCTTCGCTATTACGAGCGGCGAAAAGGCGGATCTGCACAGCTGGCTTACGCCGGTGAGAGTGCAGGAAGGCGCTGGGGTTCGGTAAGCTGATATTTTTCGCTGCGCCGGGGTGCTGCTGGCGGGTTTTGTTTGGCGCCGCTGGGTCGACCGAGATGCCGGGCTGAATCCCGGCGCGACAAGTGCCGGTCGCAGCGCCAAGCCAGAAAATGGCGCTTGTAGCGGCGCCACGACTGCTTATCTGCACATTTTGAGCCACGACTGATTACCTCCACGTTTTGACTCTACCGGCTTGATTGAGTAGAATCGCGCCGGTTCCGCATCATCTCGAATACGCTCTGGCACATACTGATTTCGTCTTTCGTCGCGGAGGTTAGCCTGTACAGTCTGCCGCAAAAGCTGCTTTCGGAATTTGTCGGCACATTTACGCTGATTTTCGTCGGGGCGGGCTCGATTTGCGCGGACGCGTATTTGCGGGCGCAGGGGCAGCACGGGATCGGCGTTCTCGGTATAGCTATCGCCTACGGCCTCGCGACGGCTGTGATGGTCACGGCGGTGGGACACATTTCGGGCGGGCATTTGAATCCGGCGGTAACGATTGGATTCTGGGTAACGAAAAGGATCAGCACGCTCGACGCGATTTCTTATGGGGTGTCGCAACTGCTGGGCGCTACGCTCGCCGCGTACGTGCTTACGCTCGCTATTTCGGATTCGATTTGGCGGACTGTGGGGCTCGGGACGCCCGATCTTGCGCTCGATTTCACGCGAGCGCATGGGATGGTTCTCGAGGGGATCGCGACTTTCTTACTGGTATTCGTGGTGTTCGGGACGGCAGCAGATCCGAACGGCGCATTCAACAGAATCGCTGGCTTGGCGATCGGATTGGCTGTGACGATGGATGTGCTTGTAGCGGGGCCGTTCACGGGCGGCGCGATGAATCCTGCGCGCGCGTTTGGGCCGGCGCTGGTGGCGCATCACTGGCAAAATCAGGGCGTTTATTGGGTCGGGCCGCTCTTCGGCGGAGTGGTGGCGGGCTGGATTTACGGAAGTTTTCTTTTGAAAGAATCGTGAAGGCGCTTACAAAATCTCAATCGTAAAGGAAAGAAATGAAGATCATTCGGGCCTTACTTGCTGGGTTTTTGCTCTTAACCTCTACCGCGCCCGCGCATGCCGATTTCAAATATACCGAGACGTCGCAGATGACCGGCGGTTCGCTGCTCACCATGGTGAAGTTCGTTTCCAAGTTCTCTCACGGAGATAACAAGAAACAGGAAAAAGACATGCTGCAGCCGACTAGCAGAACGCACTACGTTAAGGGCGATCGCCTGCGCACCGATAACGAGGATGGCACCTCCCAAATCATTGACGTCGGCGCGAAGCGCGTGATTTTCATCGACAACAATAAGAAAACATACGCCGTGGCGACCTTCGATCAGATCAGAGCCGCAATGGAGCAGGCGGCGCAGCAGATGCAACAGCAGGCGCAGCAGAATCCGCAGACGCCGCAGGGGAAACCCGTGCCGCAGGATGTGCAGCTCACACTTAAGCCTACGGTCAAAGTGACGCCAGGCGGCGCTGGCCGCACGATTCTGGGCCAGGCCACCAATGAAACCAATGTGGAGATAGACCTCGCCATGCAAGGCACCGCGACTGGGGCCGACGCGCCACCGCCCGGGCAGCCTAACTCCGCGACCTTTACCTCCGCCATGCACATGGACACTTACGTGGCGCCGAACGTTACTGGTTACCTGGAGTTCGTGCAGTTCTACAGGCGCCTGGCGGAAGAGGTATCCTGGATGAAGATCCCTTCCCTGCCCGGCATCCAAATCGATCCTCGAGCCGCGGAGGGCATGTCTGAGCTGCAGAAGAATTCCGACGCGCTGAAGGGTTTCCCGATGCTCTCTTACGTGAGCATGACGATGACTGCAACAGCCGATGGTCAGACTCAACCGGTGGGATCACAAAATAGCGGCGCGGCTAGCCCGAACGCGTCGAATCCGCCGCCGTCACAGACCGACAACTCTCCCAGTTCGCTTGAATCGGCAGCGGTGATGAAAGGCTTGGGCGGGATGTTTGGCAAAAAGAAAAAGGACAATGATTCCGCGCCGGCGGCTAGTACGTTGCCTCCCAATCCTCATCCCGATCCGAACGCGCTGATGGAAATGACTACGGCGGTAACTTCGTTTTCGACAGACTCGCTTGACGCAAGCCTGTTCGACGTTCCTTCGGGCTACCAGCAGGTGCAAGAAGATCCGATGCAGGTTTTTGGCGGAGGCACGAGATCTCCGCAGCAGCCGGCACCTAAGAAATAGCCTGTTTTCAGCAACTTACTCGCAGGAAGGCCTCAGACCCTTTCGCCCGGTTAGCGGGCCTCTGGTGCCTCCGTTGATTGTTTATTCAAGGATTAACTGGGCTGTGAGGATGCACGCCCAAATGCTTGGTAACGGACGGGTTGTTTGTTTGGAAATTGTTGCCGTCCGGGTGATTGCCGCTACCCAGACCCCATGCTACGTTGACCGCAGGGCGTGAGGGTGAGAGGGATTTCCGAAAATGGCAATCAGCATCGACGATTTACTGCGCCGCGCTGTCGAAAATCGAGCCTCCGACCTTCATCTCAAGGTAGGCAATCACCCCTACCTGCGCGTTGACGGCATTCTAAATCCCATCGGCGATGTTCCGCGCGTGACTCCGGAAGAAATGCTTTCCATGGCGTTCAGCATGATGACGAACCGCCAGAAGCAGAAATTCAAAGAAACCGCTGAACTCGATATGGCCTATGGCGTGGCCGGGCTTGGGCGGTTCCGCGTAAACGTGTTCCAGCAGCGCGGTAACGTGGGCATGGTTCTGCGCGTGATTCCGACGAAAATCCGGACGATTGAAGAACTCGAATTGCCGCGCGTGCTGCAAAAGATTTGTGAAGAGCAGCGCGGGATGATTCTCGTGACGGGCACGACCGGCTCCGGCAAAACGACGACGCTTGCAGCGATGATTGACCGCATCAATTCCCTGCGCCAGGAACACATCATCACGATTGAGGACCCGATTGAATATTTGCATCGGGACAAGAAGGGCTTCATCAACCAGCGCGAAGTGGAAGTGGATACGTCGAATTTCTCGACGGCGCTGCGCGCTGCGCTTCGTCAGGATCCCGACGTCATACTCGTCGGCGAAATGCGCGACATTGAGACGATTCAAACGGCGCTGCTTGCGGCTGAAACCGGCCACCTAGTGCTTTCGACCTTGCACACTCTCGATGCGACGGAGACGATTCAGCGCATTATTGCTGTGTTTCCGCCGCCGGAGCAGAAGCAGATTCGGCTGCAACTGGCGAGCACGCTGCGCGCTGTGGTCAGCCAGCGGCTGGTGCGACGCGCCGATTTGCTTGGCCGCGTTCCTGCGGTCGAAGTGATGATTGCGACGGGATATATTCGCGATTGCATCATGAACCCGGACAAGACGCGCATGATTCGCGACGCGATTGCCGCTGGAACTTCGCAGTACGGCATGCAGACTTTCGATCAGTCCATTTACGATTTGTATTCGCGCGGCTTGATTACGCTGGAAGAGGCGCTGATGCGCGCTTCGAATCCGGATGAGTTTCGGCTGCGCGTTCAGGGCGTACGCTCGACGGCGGATTCTGCGCGAGAAGAAATGGAACGCGCGATCAACGAGTTCGAGCGCACGGGGCCGCGGTAGCAGTGGGAGCGAAACTTCATCTCATCCCGGCTTTGCGTCTCGCGGTTCTCGAATGTATTTCCCTGGCAGCTTTTCTCACCTCAGACTTGACGTTTGAAATCTCAAATCTGTTTTCAAGAATTTGGGCATCGACCGGCACGCCTGCGCGGCGTCAGATCTGAAATATGCTTGAAATCTGAAATTGGTGTCGGCCCTCCGCTCGCTTGCTTCTTTCGTTTCAAGTCTCTATCTTCGCTTTGTGCGGTCTCGTTCACCTCGAAAACTTGCTACGGAATCGGAACTTTATGCTGCGGCTTTGCGCGCGTTGATGCGGCGGGCGCATTCGGTGTATGAGATGCGGCAGCTGCTGGAGCGCCGGGCCGAGAGTGCTGACGACGCCAAAGCGGTTCTCGCGCGGCTCAGGCAAAATAAATATCTTGATGATGCTCGATTTGCCGCGGAATTCGCGCGCGTTCACGGGCTGGCTCGCCGGCAGGGACGATTTCGCATTTCGCGGGAGCTTCGGCAGCGCGGCGTGTCTGACAAGCATATTGAAGCGGCGCTCGACCATGTTTTTGCGGAGACGAGCGAGGCGGATCTCATTCGCGTGAGGCTGAAGCGCAAACTCGCGAGTTTTCGTGGGCGGATCGATCAGCGCAAGGCTGCCTCGCTTTATCGCGGGTTGCTGCGGGCGGGATTTTCGGGTGACGCCGTGCGGGACGCGCTGCGAGCGGCGCGTGTGGACGCCGCTGCGATCGCGGACATTGCGGAATCTTCGCCGCCGACCGAAGACGAAGAGTAGCGCCCGGCGATTGGCCTGGTTAGGCCGTGCGTGGCCCGCGCAGGATGCGAACTGGGAATAGAATAATCGCGCGAACCAGCTCAAGCGCTCCATCCACCGCTATTCCGACGATGCGGAACGGCAGCAATAGCAGCCACACGATGGGATAGAGCACCAGCGCGAGTAACGCCAGCGGCCAGCACAGCACCAAGAGAATGCACCACAATAAGAACTTCATGATCGCCCCCTAGCCTGCCATACCTATATACGCGCAGGCGAGCGATTTCGTTCCGCACGCGAGCGAGCGTTCGTTGCGAGGCGCGAATCACTCTGCGATAATGAATTTGTTGGGAATTTCCTGAGGACAAATTGACTGGCAACGAGATCCGCGAAACATTTTTGGGATTTTTCGAGGAGAAGGGGCACCGGCGCGTGCGGAGCTCTTCGCTCGTCCCGACGAATGATCCGACGCTGCTTTTTACCAACGCGGGAATGAACCAGTTTAAGGATGTTTTTCTGGGCGTCGAGCAACGCGATTACAAACGCGCGACGACGTGCCAGAAGTGCGTGCGCGCGGGCGGTAAGCATAACGACCTCGAGAATGTTGGATTTACGAATCGCCATCACACGTTTTTTGAGATGCTGGGGAATTTTTCCTTTGGCGATTATTTCAAGAAAGATGCCGTCGCGTTTGCATGGGAACTGGTTACGTCGCCGCAATGGTTCGGAATTCCGAAGGACAAGTTGTACGTCACGATTTTCAAAGGCGAAGACGGTATCGCGCGCGATGGCGAGGCTCACGAGCAGTGGGTGCATCAGGGCGTTGAGAAGAGCCGGATTCACGAGCTCGGCATTGCGGAAAATTTCTGGGCGATGGGAGATACGGGGCCGTGCGGCCCGTGCAGCGAGATTCATTACGATATGGGCCCGAAGGCGTCAGACCAGGGCCACGCCGATTGCCAATTTCCATGCGATTGCGGGCGATATGTCGAGATTTGGAATCTCGTTTTCATGCAGTTTAATCGAGATGCGAGCGGCACGCTTAATCCCCTGCCGAAGCCGTCGGTGGATACGGGCCTCGGACTCGAACGCGTCGCGGCGGTTTTGCAGGACAAAATCAGCAATTTCGATACGGATCTGTTTCAGCCGCTCATCGAAGAAGCTGCGCGGCTAGCCAATGTTGATCGAAATCGCGCGGAATTTCAGCCATCGCTTCGGATTATCGCGGACCACTCCCGCGCCGCGACGTTTCTAATCTCCGACGGCGTGGTTCCTTCGAATGAAGGCCGTGGATACGTCCTGCGAAAAATCATTCGCCGGGCGCTGCGGCACGCGCGGATGTTGAATGCGCCTTCGCCATTTCTATCCGTGATGTCGGCAGCGGTGCGCGCTGAGATGGCAGACGCATATCCCGAACTCCAAGAACACGCTGCGCGAATCAGCAGCGTACTCGACGAGGAGGAGCGGCGTTTCATTCGTGCTGTCGGGATAGGGCTTTCGCATCTTGAAGAGAGTCTTGCCCCCATCCTCGCAGAGATGGAGCTGACAAGCCCGTCTGGCAAGCCGCACGACTCTCCGCTCGCCAACAGGTTCGTACTGCCCGGAGCTGACGCGTTCAAACTGTATGACACGTACGGGCTTCCGCGGGATTTCATTGACGACGTGACGCGCGATGCCGGCGTGCAGGTGGACTGGGCCGATTACGACCGCGCAATGGAAGAGCAACGGTCACGGGCAAAGGCCTCGTGGAAGGGCGTGCACAAGGAAGTTGCGAGTCCGGCGTACGCGAAGCTGGCTGAAACATCGAAGACGGAGCCGGATTTTTATTTTGGGACGGAGACGCGGGATTGCCGGATTGAAGCGATTGTCACGAAGGATGGGCTCGTCAACGAACTTCCTGCGGGCGCGGAGGGCGAAGTCGTTCTTGACCGGACGACGATTTACGCCGAGTCGGGCGGACAGGTCGCTGATACGGGCTTGTTTCTCGACAATCGCGAGACGATTCAGCTGGCGGAAGTTCGCGGCGCGTATTATCCGGTTTCGCGGCTTGTGGCGCATCGTGTGGTCGCCACAGAGACTCTTCATGTTGGCGATCGCGTGGCCACCGTGGCGGATCCGATCCGCCGTGCGCGCGACCGGCGCAATCACACCGCGACGCATCTTTTGCATTCCGCGTTGAGAAATATTCTCGGGACGCACGTTAAACAGGCCGGGTCGCTCGTTGCGCCCGATCATTTGCGCTTCGATTTCTCGCATTTTGCGGCGGTTGATCCGAGCGACCTCGCCGAAATCGAGCAGCAAGTGAACGAAGAAATTCGGCGCAACTATGAGGTTCAAACCGACCTGATGAACATTGACGCCGCGCTGGCATCTGGGGCGCTCGCGTTTTTCGGCGACAAGTATCCGGACGCGAATGTTCGCTTGGTGACAATTCCCGACGCCGAGTACCCGCGCGGCTTTTATAGCAAAGAGCTGTGCGGCGGGACGCATGTCACCCGCTCCGGCGACATCGGCGTGTTCAAAATCCTCTCCGAGCAATCCGCAGCCGCCGGCGTGCGCCGGATCGAGGCAATCAGCGGCGAGCGGGCCCTCGCGGAGTATCAACAGGCGCTCGACACGCTGCGGAAGGTTGCCGGGCTCGTTAAATCCAGTCCCGATGAGGTTCTGGCGGCCGTGGAGCGCCAGGCGCTGGTAATCAAGCAGCTCGAGAAGGAACTCGAAGGCCAGCGGCGCAAAACTGCCGTTTCGATGGTGGACACGCTGCTGGAATCGGCGCGCAAGATAAAGGACGTAAACGTCCTGGCATCAACGGTTTCCGGTGTTGATCGCGATGGAATGCGGCAGCTAGTGGATTCATTGCGACAGAAATTAGGCTCCGGTGTGGTTATTTTGGGGGCCGCTGACGACGGCAAAGTGGCTCTAATCACAGGAGTTACGAAAGATCTGACGAGCCGCGTCCAAGCAGGCAAGATCGTTCAGGAACTTGCTCGAAAAGTCGGCGGCTCCGGTGGCGGCCGGCCCGACATCGCCGAGGCTGGCGGAAAAGACACATCTGCTTTAGAAAGTGCTATCTCCGATGCGTATAGCTTGCTGGAACGAATGCTATAATTGATCGAAGCGCCAGTTCCACGCGGGAAGGACCTCCCTTCACGACGTGGTTGCATTATTCGTGCGGAATTTGGAGTTTCTGCCTTTCCCTTGCGATGATCAACAAGAGAGCTATGTCGATTGCGGTGGCGGCGTGCGGCATGTGGCTAGGATTAGCACTGCCGGCATGCGCGCAAATCGCGTCGAGTACGAATGACAAAGGCAATCTTGTGTTCGTTAACGCGGAGACGCCGGCAACGGCATCTCATCGTATAGCGCCTTTTGGCACGCGGGTTTCACCGCAGTTGAGTGCCGAAACGCGGCTAACGAGCGAAACGCCGGTACGCGCAGCAACCGTGCCGCAGGAGCGTCTCGAACGAATTGTTCAAGATGCTGCCACGAAGCACAATTTGGATCCGGCCCTGGTGAAAGCTGTGATTGGGGTTGAATCCGGATGGAACCAGACGGCGATCTCGCGCAAGGGAGCACTGGGATTGATGCAATTGATCCCATCAACGGCAGGACAAATGGGCGTAGGAAATGCGTTCGATCCGGTAGAGAATGTGAACGGCGGAGCGGCTTATTTGCGTTCGCTCCTCGATCGGTTCCATGGTGACCTCGAGAAGTCTCTGGCCGCGTATAATGCAGGACCAGGGGCAGTGGAGCGGGTCGGAGGTATACCAAACATTCCGGAAACGCGTTCTTATGTCCGAAAAGTTACAGACTCCTATTTCCGGCCCGGCTCAGGTCGAGATCCATCGTTTTCCGCAAAGCCGCGAATTCCCGTGCGGCGCGAAGTGGATCAGAACGGCCGGGTAGTTTTTACGAACGAATGACGCGAAGACGATTTGAAACTAGCCTAGGCGCAACAATGCCCGCAATTTGCCGCTCGATTCTGGCGGCCTTCGGAGTCTTGACCGCAATTGTGTATCTATCCGCGCCGGCCTCGGCGCAGAACAATATTGACCAGGGACGCCGGCAATTTGAAAAGGCAGTCTCGCTCCGCACGGAACTCGAAAGCCATCCGCAGGGCCAGCGCACTCTTGAGGCATATAGGCAAGTCGTCGCCGCGTATAAGAAGGTTTACGCGTACACGTCGGACGCAGAAGTCGTCACGCCCTCGATTGTGGCATCCGCCGAGCTTTCCATCGAAATGGGCCGGCAGTATGACCCGGCCTTTTTCAAGATCGCCATTGGCTCTTACAATTACCTACTCAAGGAATATCCGCACAGCCGGTACGCTTCTTCGGCGCTCTTCTCGATCGCGGACATCCAGCAAAATGAGTTGAAGGATCCGGATACGGCGGAAAAAACATACAAGGAGTTCTTACAGCGGTTCCCGAAGTCGCCGCGGATCGTTGAAGCCAGGATCGCGATAAAGCAAATCACGCAAGCGCGCAATGATGCCTCCGCGATGCCCGCGACAACGGCGCATAACCGGCAGCCTACTACCGCGGACCGCGATGCTTTTGAACCTGCGTCCGACCAGTCGGATGAGCCTTCCACCGCGCCGGTCAATCCGATCGAAGGCGGCGCTGAAGCTGGCATCGCGCGCGTCACGGGCGTGCGCACCTGGAACGCGGAGAATTACACGCGCGTGGTAATAAATCTCGGCGATTCGATCAAGTACAGAGCCACTCGACTCGGCAATCCTGACCGCATTTTCTTTGACCTGCACGATGCGAAACTCGATCCCGGCGTCACGCAGAAAACCATCGAGGTCGAGAGCGGCTTCCTGAAGTCCATCCGTCTGGGACAAAATAAAGACGGAGTGGTGCGGATCGTTCTGGATGTGGATACGGTCAAGCAATATTCAGCGTATTTGCTTCAGAATCCGTACCGGCTCGTCATTGATGTGCACGGAACGGACGTGCATGGCACGCAGCGGCGCACGTCCGAAGCTTCGAATCATGCGGCTGCAGCCCCGGAGACGACGCCGAAGACTGACACGACGACGAAGACTGCGCCACCGGCGCGGACTGTTCTGGCAGAACAAACAACCGAGCCGCCCGATTCGAAACATCTGAAGGTTTACGCCGCGGCGCCTCCTCCGCCTATCGGAATTGAAAAACCGGCGGTGGCGACAACTGGCCCGAAACCGGTTGACCGGCTGCCTATTCGCGCAACATCCGGCCAAAGCCGCGAAGTTGCGGCGCTGGTGCCTGAGCCGAAGCCGACGCGTGACGGCGAGCGCTCGTTGACGCGCGCTCTGGGTCTGAAGATCAATCGAATCGTGATCGATGCCGGGCATGGCGGCCACGACACAGGCACCGTCGGCGCGCACGGCTTGATGGAGAAGGATCTTTGCCTGGATGTGGCGCTGCGACTCGGGAAGATGATTCAGGAGCGACTGCCGGGAGCGGAAGTGGTGTACACGCGCTCGGATGACACGTTCATTCCGCTCGAGGAGCGCACCGCAATTGCGAATCAGGCCAAGGCCGATCTTTTCATCTCCATTCACGCGAATTCGAGCCACGATCACGATGCGCGCGGCGTGGAAACGTATTATTTGAACTTCGCGACATCGCAGGACGCCATGGAAGTGGCGGCGCGAGAAAATGCGCTCGCGGATACGGGCCTGCACGATCTTCAGAACATGATTCAGAAGATCGCCCGGAACGAAAAGATTGAGGAGTCCAAGGAGTTAGCCGGCGACATTCAGGATTCGCTCACGAAACGCTTGCAGCAAGTGAATAATTCGGAGAAAAATCGAGGCGTCAAGAAAGCGCCGTTTGTAGTGCTCATCGGAGCGAATATGCCCTCGGTTCTGGCTGAGATTTCGTTCCTGAGCAACTCGAATGACGAGAAAATGCTGAAAAAGGCCGACCAGAGGCAGCGCATTGCGGAAGGTCTTTTTAAGGGCGTGACCAGCTATCTCGATAATTTGAACAGCCTGTCGTATAACCTCCAGAAGCCGATGCCGGCGCGGCCAGAATCGCCGCTCGAATCTGCCGGGAACCCAAAGTAGTTTCCGGCATCTAATAACAAGTAGCATGCGCAGACGCAACTTCTTATTTTCAATTATCGCGGCTTTCGTGTTGCTGCCTGCGGTTCTTGCGGGCGCGCCCGCGCCAGCGCAGGACACATTGCCGGCGAACTTTGCCTCGTGGACGGCGACTGGCGTGGAAACCGCCGTGCCGTCGGGAAGTCTGCTTGCAAGCCCTTCTGTTCTTCAGGAATACGGCCTGGCGGATGCATCGACTCGCTCTTACTCGCACGGAACAGCCACGTTCCAGGTGATTCTGTATCGGTTAAAAGACCCCACTTGCGCGTACGGGCTGTATTCGTACCTACGATCGTCGGGGCTTCGCCAGGGTTCGATTCACGCGTATCCCCCGGCATTAACGGCGTTCCACGCGAATGGTGAGTCTGTTTCGTATCAGCTTTCCCCGTATGCGCAAGAGGGCGATTTTCACCGTGCGGATGTTACCGATCACTCTGTGATTGCTCCAGGGCGCACTCTGATTCTGCAGGGCAGTTTCGTGTTGGATATCCTGGGTCCGACAATCTCCGGAAGCGAGGCGGCCGGGCTAAAAAGTCTCGGGGCGGCGGTTGCTCCCAAATCCAATTCCGGTCCTTACCCGACGCTCTACGGCCACCTGCCGCAGAGTGGATTCGTCGTCGATTCCGACTGCTACATTCTGGGTCCTGCGGCATTGCACGAATACTTTCCGTCCGCGAATGGCGATTGGCTCGGATTTGGCAGCGGCGTTGAAGCGGAAGTCGCGAGCTATCGTATCAACGGCGAGGATCTCACTCTTCTGATCGCTGACTTCCCGACTCCGCAAGTTGCAACGAAGAAAATGGAAGAGTGGACGGGTTTCTTCGACGTCGGCGGCTTACAGAACGGAAGCGGCAAGCCGGTGGTTTATGCGAAGCGCTCTTTGACGCTCGTTGGCCTCGTCTTTAAAGCGCATTCGCAGGCGCAGGCTGCGCTGATATTGAGCCACGTTCACACGGGTGCGGAGTTGACGTGGAACGAGCCGGGATTTTCGCTCAGCGATCCCAATATCGGCAGCGTGCTCGTCGGAATCATTTATGGAACGGGGTTTCTTTGCATGTTCGCGGTCGTCGCGGGACTGGCATTCGGCGGGGTGCGAATCGCGGTGAAGCGGCTGTTGCCGGGGCGTGTCTTTGACCGCGGGGATCAGCTGGATGTGTTGCAATTAGGACTTGGCAGTAAGCCCATCAATTCAGAGGACTTCTATGGGATCGGGCCGACGCAGAGGCCCTAGGACCGTCGCTATTTTCCCACAGCCTTCGTCTTAACACCAAATAACTAGCTGAGAATAAACGAGTTACAGGCAACTGCGTTTGTAGGATTCCTTCTTGACTTGTGGCGGGGCCGCCTCTAAACTGCCGCTGAGGAAAGAGTTCTGCGGCCATCCGCGCATTGGCCCAAGGGCTTTTCTCCCCCAAAGGCCCGCCTCGCCGCGGGCCTTCTTTTTTGCTGCAGTCGCCGGGATACGATCGGCCGAACTGAGCAAATCCGCGGGCATAGCGTCGGCATCTTGCCGACGATTTTTTTTCAATGCCACCGGGCGGAAAAACGCCGGCAAGATGCCGGCGCTACGATTGCTATCTCGGCCGTCCCTCAGCTATCCGCTTCCCTTTTCGTTCGGTAATCGGCAATACTCCACACGTTTCCTGCTGGACCAATTGTCTCTGACTGACCGCTCATTCGAATGAAATCGCCATCTGAGAATGCCGCAATTCTTTCTGCTTCGGCGGCTGGATCGACCAATCCGCGCTCGAAGCCGTGGATTCTGGTTGCCACGATACTCGGGTCGAGCATGGCGTTTATTGACAGCACGGTGGTAAACGTTGCGCTGCCCGCTTTGCAGAGAAGTTTTGGCGCCACTGTTACGGATTTGCAGTGGGTGGTCGAGGCGTATTTGCTGCTGCTCGGCTCTCTGATTCTCGTGGGCGGTTCGCTCGGCGACACATTCGGCCGGCGGCGGATGTTTCTCTTCGGAGTTTGTGTTTTCGCCGCGGCCTCGGCTTGGTGCGGAGGTGCATCGAGCATTCATCAGTTGATCGCCGCACGCGCCGTGCAAGGCTTTGGCGCTGCGTTTCTGGTTCCCGGCAGCCTGTCCATCATCAGCGCGTCGTTCGAGGACAACGAACGCGGCCGCGCCATTGGGACTTGGTCCGGCTTCACGGCAATCACTGCTGTGATTGGTCCCGTGCTCGGCGGATGGTTGATCGAGCATGCGTCCTGGCGATGGGCCTTTCTCTTGAATTTGCCGCTGGCGATCGCGGTGATCGTTGTCAGCATTTGGCACGTGCCCGAAAGCCGCGCTGAATCTGTGCACGGGCCGGTGGATTGGCTTGGCGCATTGCTTGCGACGTTTGGCCTCGGCGGCGTTGTATACGGACTCGTTGAGTCTTCGCAACTGACGTGGTCGAGTGTTCGCGTTATAGGCGCTGTAGTTCTGGGCGCAGTTTGCCTCGTGCTGTTTTGGTTTGCCGAGAAGCGGGCGAAAGCTCCGATGGTGCCGCCAGAACTCTTTAAATCTCCCGATTTTACGGGCGCGAACATCCTGACCTTTCTGCTGTATGCCGCGCTTGGCGTTTTTCTCTTTGTATTCCCGATGAATTTGATTGAAGTCGAGCACTACTCGGCGACGGCGGCCGGGGCGGCGTTTGTTCCGTGGGTTTTGTTGATGTTTGCGCTGTCGCGCTGGTCTGGAGGACTGGCGGACCGTTACGGAGCGCGGCCTCCGCTCATCATTGGCCCTTCGATTGTCGCTGTTGGATTCGTGCTGCTGGCGTGGCCACTCGCGGGTGGAAGCTATTGGATCAAATTTTTTCCCGGGATCGTGATTCTCGGTTTTGGTATGGCCGTGAGCGTGGCGCCGCTGACGACCGCCATCATGGGCGCCGCGGATCAGGCTAATGTTGGCGCGGCTTCGGGAATCAACAACGCTGTTGCGCGGATTGCGGGATTAATTGCGATCGCCGTTCTCGGAATTGTTGTGACGTCGGTATTCAACAACGGATTGCACCGGCGTCTCGCGCATATCGAGGTGGAGGAATCTGTGCGCCAGGATATCCTCAAGCAGCGAACAAAGCTTGCCGCGATCGAAATCCCCGCGAGTTTGGGCGCGGACGACCGCGAGGCGGTCTCTTCCGCTATCGCGAATTCGTTTCTGGAAGCGTTTCGGGTGACTATGCTTCTCTGCGCGCTTCTTGCGGCCAATGGCGCGATTTCTGCATTTCTGATGATTGGAAATAAGAAGACTGCCGCGAGTTCGGGGCATTCCGCTGGTACGTAAAATATAATTTTCTTATATGAACCGCAGATCCCTCACTTCGTTCGGGTGACAACTTTTTTCCAGTCTGAGTTCGCTTGCCAAAGTTTAGAATCTTTTCGAAATAGAAATGATGGATCGCTCACGCCTGGCAGGCACGCGAGATTAGTGGCCGCACGCGCGATTAATTTGCGTGGATCGTTTTGCGTTGTGCTGCGGATTCCAGTGCGGCGGTAACTTCTTCGTCGGTGGTGCTCTGAAAATCGGAATACCACTGGCCGACGCCGTGAAATCTTCGGGCGCTGATAAGCAGACGATTTCGCCGGCTAAGCTTGAGAGCTCTCGAATCGCGTGCGGCGAAGCGACAGGAACCGCGACGACAATTTTCGCCGGGCCGAGCTTGCGGAGAGCCTCGACGGCGGCGCGCATGCTTGATCCGGTGGCGATGCCGTCGTCGACAAGAATCACGATGCGATCTTTCACGTCCAGCGCAGGCATGCCGCGGCGGTACACAAGCTCGCGACGCTGCAACTCTTTCATCTCCCGCTTGAGGACGGCGTTGAGCGCAGTATCCGGAATCGCCAGTTCCTCGACTATCGCAGCGTCCAGGACACGAACGCCTCCCGAGGCGATTGCGCCGAAGGCTAGTTCTTCATGTTGCGGCACGCCCAGTTTGCGGACGACGAAAACGTCCAAGGGAGCGCCGAGAGCGCGGGAGACTTCGGCCGCCACGGGAACACCGCCGCGCGGCAGGCCGAGTACGACGACATTCGGGTTGTTGCGAAATCGCACTAATTGTGCGGCGAGTTTTAGGCCGGCATCTTTGCGATCTCGAAACGTCAAACGTCACTCCGATCCCGCGATGCAAGCCGCAAAAGCTGACCGGGCTCGAGACCGCGCGGTTTCGTTTCGAATGCGGTTCCGGGAGGCAAGGGCCTCCCGGCTCTGAAATGAAAGTTTAGGGCATCATCAGGCGTCGAGCCAACGCCGTTACAGAAAATTATCCGGTTAGCGGAAGAGCGCTAAATCAATTGCGTTCGCCATCGCTTCGTGGCCTGCGGGATTAGGATGCAGGTGGTCGCCGCTGTCGTAGGTCGGCGTCAGAGCAGAGAGGTTCGCCGGGTCCCGCAGCGCGGCATCAAAATCAATCACGCCGTCAAATGCGCCCGATTCCTTGATCCAATGATTGGCGGCTTGGCGCTTCGATTCGCCCTGTTCCGTCCAGCCTCCGAAACCTTTGTACGGAAGTATCGTCGCGCCGAAGATTTTCAATCCTGCCGCGTGCGCCTGCTCGATGATTTGTTTGTACCCAGCGATTAAATCGTCGGCGGTGATTTGCATGCGGGTTAGGCACGGGACGTACTTAGCCCGTATGGAAGATGCGGGCGTGTCGGGCTGGCCAATGTCGTTCGTGCCTTCGAACAGGATAATGTCTCGAACGCCGGCGTGGTCGAAGGCGTCGCGGTCGAGCCGAGCCAGGGCGTTAGTTCCGAAGCACGGCGAACTCGTGAGCACGCGATTACCGCCGATTCCGGCATTGAGGACGGCCATTGTGCTTCGTGCGCGGCCCGCGAGCAGCCGGCGTCCCAGAACATCGGTCCATCGCGCGTTTGTGTCCGGCCTCGTGGACGTTCCGTCCGTGATGGAATCGCCGAATGCGACTATGGCTCCTCGCAATTTCTGTGGTGCGAGCACGTCAATTTCGCCAAGGAAATACCACGAACCAGCTGTCTTCGTGAATGCGCTTGCACTTTCGTCAGCGGCAAAATTGCCGGCCGTCGAAATGAAATTGGTTTGAAACGCAGCGGCATGGCCGGTCGCCAAGCGCGCCGGTCCTATCGTGAAAAGGCTGATCACGAGATTTTCTTCCGCGCCGACGGACAGAGGAATTGGATCACTGAGAGCTTCGGAGCCTTCCGGCATCATGACGGACTTCGAGCCGCCGAATGTAACGGCGTGATTCGTGCCTGCGGCGAGCGCGGCTCCGTTCGCTTCCAGGGCGGCGTAAACAGAATCGAACGTGATCGCTTTGGCGCCGAAGGCGTTCGACAAGCGAATCCGAATCTCGCGCCCGCCGATGGTGGTGTGCACGATTTCGCGAATGGTCTGGCTCTCGAGCGAGTCGGGAACGCTTGGCGAGCTAAAAACACCGGCGGCGTCCGGATTCGCAAGATCGATATTCGCGGTGCTCCAAGTCGCGACCCAATGAGCTTTGTCCTTGTTGAGCTTTTCGCCCTTGCCGCCAATCGCAGAAGCCGGCAAGCATACGAGTGGGACAATCACGCACAGCACACGGAGCAAACCATTAAGAACGCGTTTGAAATTGAGCATCATTTACGCCGCTCCGGTCGAATCTTTTCAGCAGGGACGATTCCGTGCCCTTCAAGCACAGAGTAGAACTGATCGGCCGCGAGATTCGTTAATGTGTCTACCTTGCCCGACGGCCAATGAATTTCAACGCGTTCGATTTTTGCGGCGGCGCCGAGGCCAAAATGCACCCGCAGATCGTTCTGCGACAAATAGCTTCCGCCGCTGTGGATTTCGTCAGTCTGGGTCATGCCGCCCGCGGCGATTTTGATTCGCGCATTAAGCGCCAGGCGATTGCTCTTCATCCCCGCAAGCTCGAAGCTCACCCAATGCCGCCCGGGAACGCCGCGGTTTCGCAAAACCATCGGGCCGCCGTCGAGATCGCCGACGACCACGTCCATATTTCCATCGTTGAAGAGATCGCCGACGGCGAGCCCGCGTGCCACTCTTTTTTCCATGAGCGCCGGCCCGGCCTCGTCGCTCGCATCGCAGAATGTTCCGTCCTTCTGATTCAGGAGAAGAACTTTTGGCTCGCGATACCCGCCGCCCGAGGGAAGCGTGTCCACCTGAGGATAAACGTGGCCCGTCGCGGTGATCAGATCGAGCCAGCCATCGTTATCCAAATCAACGAACGCGGCGCCCCATTTGACCCATGGCAATGCCGGTAACGCACTGCGCGACGCGTAGGAAACATCGGTGAAGTTCCAGTCGCCGTCATTACGGAAAAGCAAATCGTCCTCGTCCTCGAAATTTGTCACATACAGCGCGGGCAAACCAGTGTGCAGATAATCACCGGCCGCAATGCCCATCGAAGCTTGCTCGGAGCCATCTTCGCTGACCGCGGTTCCGGACTCGAGTCCGATGTCCTTGAATTTTCCGCCGCCCAGATTCTTGTAGAGAAATTTCGGAGTGGAATCGTTCGCGATATAGATATCCGGCCGCCCGGTATTGTTGAAATCCACCCAGAGGACGCCCATTCCGTAGTAGCCATTCGGATCGCTCACGCCGGCGCTCTTCGAAACGTCGGTGAATGTGCCGTCGCCATTGTTGTGAAATAAAGAATCGCCCGCGCCCCGCAATCCGCGAGGCCCGCACTGCACATCAATGCCGCGATATTTGCAGTTGGGAGATTTTCCGAAGGCTGGAAGATCGTTGAGATGGAAATCAACGTAATTTGCGACCATGAGATCGACGAAGCCGTCGCCATCGTAATCGCCAAACGCTGCGCCGGTGGACCATCGGCCGTCGGCGACGCCCGCCTTCGCGGTGACGTCGGTAAATGTTCCGTCGCCGTTATTGTGATAGAGGACGTTGCCGCCGAGACAGGTCAGATAGAGATCGGGCCAGCCGTCATTGTCGTAGTCGCCGACGGCGCCGCCCATCGCGAAGCATGGAGACGTCAAGCCAGAACTCTTCGTGACGTCGGTGAAAGTCCCGTCGTGATTATTGTGATAGAGAGCGCCGAGGCTTGGCTGTCCCTTCACCGCCATTTCGACCGTAGGCGCATTCGTAAAATATATATCCGGCCAGCCATCGCGATCGTAATCGAATAAAATCACGCCGCCACTCATGGATTCGACGATGTATTTCTTCGAGGGATCGGACGTGTGCTTGAACGTGATGCCGGACTTGGCGGTGATGTCTTCGAGCTGCGGCACCGGCCGATTGACGCATTTGGCGGCTTTTGCTCCGGGCGGAGGCGCGGCAGGCGCATTGTGGCCGGCCTGCGCGTGCGCCAAATCCGTGGCGATGAAGAACAGAAATAGAATCCTGACGGCCAATCGCGAAGATCGGCCCATCAAGCGATTTCCCATTCGCAGATCATCATGGAGTTTGCACCGATTGCGCGGCGCGATCGCGCGATTTCCCTTTGAGATCCTTGTAGATGGCAAGCTCGCGGTCCGCGTCCGCGATGCGCGCGTCTTTGCGGTATGCTGCCTGCAACTGGTAATGCACGTAGTCTGTCGCGGGACTTAGGCGCGCCGCAGCTTCTAAGTGCTCGATCGCCCCATCCAGTTTTCCGCGATCGAGGAGAATCTTGCCCACCTGGTATTGCGCGTTGGCATAATCCGGATTCGCGGCGATCACTTGCTGAAATAATTCGAAGGCCTCGTCGTTTTTTGATTGCTGCGCGTAGACGAAACCCAGATTGTATTTAGCGTCGGCGTCGCCGGGCGCGATCGCCAACTCAGCTTTGAATTCATCAGCCGCTTCAGGCCAGCGCTCCCAACGAACGTCAGCCTCACCCGCATAGAGATGCGCTTTGGGAAGCGAAGGATCGTCGGCGAGCGCTCGATGAAAGGAGTCTACCGCGCGGGCATAGTCGCCGATTTCGGTCCAAAGCTGGCCGGCCACGACAAGCGCGTCGTTTGAGAGCTTTCCCTTCTCGTATTGACTCAGAACCTCTGTCGCCTTCTTCAAGTCACCCGTGCGCGTCAAGGACGCCGCCCACGCATATCCTACGAGGCCATCCTGCATGCCGCGGGGGCCAAGGGGCGCGAACGTCTTCGCAGCTTCGGCGAAGGCATCCGTCGCGAAGTACACCATGCCGAGCATCGCTCGCACGGGAGCATCGCTTGGGTCGTCAACGAGCGCGTGCGAAAGTCCGCGAATCGCTTCGGGGTAATTATTAGCGCGATAGGCGCAGAGGCCGAGATTCTTTTGCAGGCCGGCAATCCCGGCGTTCCAATGCTCGGCCTCTTGATAATGGCCAAGCGCCGCCCCGTATGCGCCGCTCACGGCCTCGGATGTAGCGAGATCGTTGAAGCCGAGGCCGAGTATCGTGCGCAGGCGCGTCTCCTGAGAAGCGGCCGAGGCGCGCTGTTTTTCGTTCAAATTGGCATGAGCCAACGTTGAAGCGTCCACGCGCCCGAATGGATCGGCGTTCGCGTCGAGGACAGGCGCGGCCTCTTCCTCTTGCTGCGTATTGATGGGCACCAGCGCCGCCGCAGAGCCGGCGCCGCCCGCCAAAGCCATTGATGCGACACTCTGCTGCGTCTGCTCCATGACTTTCTTTTGGAGATCGTGCGCCTTCGCGACGAAAATGTCCGCTTCCTCCGCGCGGCCGGATTTTTCGAGAATGCGCGCCAAATCAACATACGCCCTGCGAATCTGATAGCTTGAGCGGGACTCATCCTGCCCAGTCAGCTCGATCGTCTCCCGGAATGCCTCTTCGGCGCTCTTCATGTCGCCTTGAGCAAAAGCGTTGAGGCCGAGATACAAGAACGGCTCGGGCCACGTGGGATTCACGCTTGCGGCAATTCTGAGATACTTATTCGATTCGTCATATTCGCGTTCGACGGAATCCGTGAAGCCCAACATGTAATTGGCCAGGAAATCGCGCGGGTAATACTCGAGCTCCTTTCGAAATTCTGCGGTCGCCTCGGGCACCGGCTTCCACTCGTTGACCGACAGTATCGCCAATCCGAGGAAATAGTGAGCGTGGGGAGTGCGGGGATCGAGCTCGACGGCGCGCTTCAGCTCGCGAATCGAGTCGGGCATGTATTCGGCGTCGCGATAGGCCCGGCCGAAGAGCACGTGCAGCGAACCGCTATCGCCGGCAAGTTGGATCATCTGCTCGAACACTGCCGCGGCTCGGTCTTTTCCGGCAGCGTCCTTCGAATCAAGCAAGCAGATCCCTAGCGCGTACAAATTCTCGACGTCGGGCTTGATTTGGACGGCGTGGGAGAGCGCGTCGGCCGCCTTTCCGTATTCGCGTTTGCGCGACCAGGCTCTGCCGTTGACCACGTACGCTCGCACATCGCTCGAAGTGGCCAGGGCCTTCTCCGAATCCGCGATCGCATCGTCCAGGCGATTTGCCTGCAATTCGGCGATCGCGAGATCCACCCGCGTGTCTGGAAGCTCCTCAAAATCGAGCGAGCGGCGGTAGAGCTCGATGGCCTGGGGGTAGGCCGCTTCCAGCAGCCGCAACTGCCCCATTTCACGCAGCGCGAAGGCGATGAGGCGATCGTTGGCGAGCGCAACCGCCGCCGGGTCCCCGGAATTCCGCGCAGTTCGCGCCGCCTCGATGCGCTTCGCAAGCTCGGTCTCCACTGGAGACCCCGGCGCTTCCTTCTGCGTTGCTTTCGCACTTTGCTTAGCGGGCGCTTGCGCGTGGACCCGGGAAATCTCGAAAGGCGCAAAGAGAGCGGAGGCGACAACTATGCCGCAAATAAACCAACGAAAGATACGTCCAACGCGAGGAAAATGAGAGGACATTACCGATAGGACTGTCACCAGGTTACGATTCCCACACGCTTAAAAGACTAAACGGCGGGGCCTGATTTTTCAAGCCCCGCCGTTTCAATTCGAAAGACTCGCTGCGTTCGTCAGAACGAGAAGTGCAAGCCATACTGAATCTGCCGCGGAGGGAGCACCGCAGTGGCTTGCCCAAAGTTCCCAATCGTTCCAACTGTTTGCGACGTAACTACGTTATTCGTCGTGCTGCAAGGCAATCCTGAAGTGGCAGTCGCGCCTCCGCAGTACAGATTGCTGCCGCTGTAATTGCTTGCGAAATTATTAGCCGTGAAATTCGGGTGGTTGAATATGTTGAAGAAATCGAACTGGAGCTTGATTCGGAATTTCTCTTTCACCGTCCAGTTCTTGGCAAACTGCATATCGAAATTCACCAAGTCCGGACCGGAACAATCGCCGCGCCCTTCCAAGTCGGAAGGAAGCGAACCGATGGTGTAGCCGACGAGCGTGAACGCCGCTGGGTTAATGACCTGGTAGCCGCCGACGCCAGACCCAGAATTGCAGCTGACGCCCGCAACCCGGATCGGACGCTGGGGATCGGTGAAACCGCTGCCGATCAGCGAGTTAAGGCTACTGGTCAGAACCGTTTGGTTCGGCGCGGTTCCAAGTGTGACATTCCCTCCCGCAGCTCCCGAGGTATAGATCGTAAGCGAATTGCCGGATTCTGCCGTGACGATGCTGTTGAATTCCCACCCGCCGACAGTTTCGCGAACGGCGGTAGCCTTGTCGCTAAGTTTGGGAAGGAACAGAACCTCGTTCGCGACAAAGATGTGCGGGCGGTTAATGTCCGTACTGCCCTTGTTCAAAGCCGGATCGGCATTGTTGAGCCATGCCTCCTGGTTAACGTTACCGGAAGAATTGTCCAGGTCGACGTTACCGATCGAATGAGAGTAGGTGTACGCAACCTGGAACTGAGAGTGGTTGGTGAGCTGAGACTTGAACAGCGCTTGGAGCGCATGGTACGTGGCGTGTCCGCCGCGTGAGAATTCGCCGATTTCGCCGAAGTTATCAGCCGGACGAAGCACATTCTGGGAGGCGCCGGACAAAAATGCTCCAGCAAGCCAGTTGGCTTCGGGAACCTGGTTCAAATCTGACTGCGACGTCAAGTGGATACTCGTATTCCCGACGTAGCCGATGTTCAACACTGTGTTCCTAAATAGCTGGCGCTCGACCGACAGATTCCACTGCCAACTGTTTGGCGTTATGCCGCGGGGATTCTTGGCAGCACTTGGCGAGACGCTCGGGTTCGATAGCGCAGGTGCAACTTCGAACGTCCGGGGTGTCTGTGCATCGATGACGAAAGGCGCCGTGAAAGCGAGCCCTTCGTCGAGGCCAACTATTTCCCGCTGGAAGAACTGACCCAAGCCCGCGCGAACGGCCGTCTTTCCATCTCCCCTCACGTCCCATGCGATACCGAGGCGAGGCGCGATGTCGTGATTGTTGTTGTTGACCAAAGCGCGATTCGGGCCCGGCGTTCCGGCCGAGAGCGGCAATGGGATGCCGAGCGTAGCCAGGAACGCGGCCTCTTTGGTGCACGGCGACGTTCCGGGTACGATTACCACGCCATTGCAGGCGTCCGAGGGGTTAGCGGCGGCTTCCGTCGCGCTCCAGTCCGCCAGGCTAAAGTTGGCCCAAGCGTTGTCTCCCGAATATGGTTCCCGGTAGAACGACCAGCGGAACCCATAGTCCACAGTGAGGTTCTTCTTGAGCTTCCAGGAATCGCCGAGATACCACTCAAAGTCGTGCCAGTTGACCATCGCGAACGGGTTGGCTGTCTTTTCAGAAGTGTCGGAATTGAAACTCTGCCCGGGGATAAGAATGTTTGCGAGCAAGTTGCCAGTGGAATACAGCGTCGAATAGCTGTTCGGATCGAAGAAAGGACGATCGTTCGGGCCCTCGCCGTTTTCGATCTTGGCGTTCGTGCTGAAGAATACGCCCGCCTTGATGATGTGATTGCCCATCACCTTGGTCAGGTTATCTTGAACCGTATAGAGGTCCTCGTGGTTGCCGTAAGGCGGGATGGCCCAGATATTCTGGCCGCTGCCGTAGGGGCCCAAACCTCCCCAACCGATTTGCGGTATGGCTTCTCCCAGCTTTAGCGAAGACGGCCACGCCGTCGGTACCAAAGCATCGATTTGAGTCGCCAGCGTCGGGTTAGAGCCTGCAAAAGCGGTAATGATGGCATTGTGTCCGTAGCCGAACTCGACGTCATTGACCAGCGAATTGGTAATGGTGGAACTCAGCCTGGCCATGACGCTCTTGGACGGCTGGCTCCAATTCGCACCGAGCGCCGGGAAAATCGCGTCACCCCAGAATTCGTTTGAATTCGGAAACGGATTGGTCCAGGAATCATTTGTCCACCGGACAGTTATCCTGTTGCGTTTGGTAACGTCGTAATCGCCGCGCACGTTCCATTCGCTCCAGTTCTGACTGTTTCTCTGCGATTGCGCCCAGTTATTTTGATTTCCTGTGGCCCCTGCGATGTTAGGCGTAGGATAGAAACTCGAGTACAACAGGCCCACTGGGTCCGGGTTTGCAATCTTGTAAGGATTTCCCGCGGCCTGAAATTGAGCGGGAATGATCGGAACGTTCGCCAGGCAGTTTGTGCTTGTTGGGTTGGCTCCATCCGCGCTGAAGTCTCCCATTTCCTCGGCCGCCGTCGGAACGCAAGCTGCTACCGCATTTCCCTGGATTTGACGGTTCCACTCCTGATTCCACCAGATGAAGAGCTTGTTCTTGATGATCGGGCCGCTGGCGTTGTAGCCCCAGTCGTTGCGTCGCAGTTCCGCCTTGTTCAAACCGTCCTTGTTCGAGAAAAAGTCGTTGGCGGCCAGGGCGTCGTTCCGGCCACTGTAGAAAACGCCGCCGTGAAACTGGTTCTGGCCTGACTTCGTCGTGAGACTGATGATTGCGCCCGAGGCCTGGCCGTACTCCGGACCGTAGGAATTGCGCAGCAATTTGAATTCAGCAATCGTATCAACGGAGGGATAGACCAAAATCGTGCGGCCTGAACCGACGTCGTTGTTGTTCACACCATCGACCAGGAACAAGTTGTTGTTGTATGGGTTGCCGTTCACGGAGAAATCGGCGCCGCCGGCCAGACCTTTGTCCAGGTGATCGAATGAGTTCGCGGTTGATACGCCCGGCGACAGAGTGACCAGGTTCATGAAGTTCTCGCCGTTGAGGGGAAGCTCTCGAACCTGAGTGCCTTCGACGACTTCGCCAACCACAGCACTCGTCGTCGCAACCTCAACCGCGTTCGCTTCGACTACGATCTTCTCGCTCTGGGTGCCCACTTGCAGCGTGACGTTCACCACAGTAGCAGTTGAAACGTGGACGATGACATCCTTCTCGACTTCTTCCTTGAAGTTGCCCTGCGAGAAGTGAACTTCGTAGTTGCCGAGCGGCAATTGTTCGAGCGCGAATGCCCCGAGGTCGCTCGTCTTCGCAGTAAATGTCTCGTTCGTGCCCTTGTTGATCGCTGTAACCGTCGCCCCGGCGATGGATGCTCCGCTCGGGTCGCTGACGATACCAGTGATCGAACCATTGTAGTTCTGCGCGCGCGTGGCGAGCGGCGCCACCAGCAGCGCAAGCAGCAGCACACAGAAGAAAGCGCGGATCATCGTCCAAGCGTGATTCGAATTAATTTTTTCAGTTCGAACAGTCATCACACACACCTCGCCGGAGATTTTTCCCGCCCTGTTTCGAAGAAGAATCGCCCATTCAAGATTTGAGTTGTTACAGCACCCCGGAGTGGGCTGCATCGATCCCGAACTCGCAAGAATCGACAGCCTTCAGACCCACCCCAACGAACTAATCAATTTCTACTAGTAGAGTATCTAAACTTTGCGGAGTTGCTTGTCAAGAGAAATAATGATATTGCGGCGTAAAATAATGATATTCTACGAACAGGGCGGTGCCCGCCATCGTTGCGTTTCGCCGGCGGGGGCTGGCCGGCGCGCGCAAAATTGAGTAAGTAAACGTTTACTCCCGGCAGTGTATGGTACATTCTTACGCGCTTACGCGCTATTTCGAGCTAGGACCGCGCCTGGGTTCGCGCCTTCGGCGGGCATGAGGGGCAATGGCCCCTTCAATTGAGTAGCTTACGATTAATCGGGCGCTAAGCAACGAACTCATTGGGAGTACGCAGAATGGCTTCTGACGCCAGGAAGAAGAAGCCCGCCACTCGAAAAGAGTCCAGGGCCACCCTCAAAACTCTCGCGCAGCATCTCGGCCTGACACCGGGTACGGTCTCGGCCGCGCTCAATGATTCTGCCGCGGCTCGCTCGCTCCCCGGCCACACCAAGCAGCGCATTCTCGAAGCTGCCCGCGAGTTCAATTACCGGCCGAATTACTTCGCTCAAGCCCTGCGCCTCCGCCGCACGTATACCATTGGAGTGATCGCTGAAGAAATCGGCGACGCCTACGGGGCAATGATCATAAGTGGCGCCGAAGAGTATTTGCGCAAGAGCAATTATTTTTTCCTCACGGTCTGCCACCGGCACGACCCAAAAGTTCTGCAGACTTACTCGCAGCTTCTCCTGGCCCGCGGAGTCGAGGGCTTCATCACCACGGACACATCCATTACGGCGCCGCTCGGGCGCCCGACTGTCGCCGTTTCAGGACACGAGCGCGTCGACGGCGTAACAAATATTATTTTGGACCACAAGCTCGCCGCGCGCCTCGCGCTCACTCATCTCGCGGAGCTCGGCCACGAAGAAATTGCATTTCTGAAGGGACATCGTCTTAGTTCTGATTCCGCCACGCGTTGGGAGGCGATCTGTGAAGTCGCCGCCGAGTTGGGCATTCGGATTCGCCCGGAACTCACCATCCAGATCGACAGCACGGTATCTACTCCACATCTGGGCTATCCGTACGCCAAGGAGTTGCTTGCGCGACGTCAGCCGTTCACTGCGCTTTTCGCCTATAACGACGTGTCCGCGATCGGCGCAATGTGGGCGTTCCGCGAGTCGGGATTGCGGATTCCCGATGACATCTCGGTGGTTGGATTTGACGATATTCCCGCGGCATCGTTTGCGGACCCCGGCTTGACGACGGTGCGCCAACCGCTCGAGCGAATGGGAGAGATCGCGGCCAAGACTCTTGTGCAACAGATTGAAGGCATCGCGGATTCAACTCATCAGATTGTAGTCGAACCGGAATTTATCGTGCGTGCTTCTACCGGACCCGCCTCCTCGTTATTCGGAAAGCCCGCAGCGCCCGACGCGACTCCCACCGCCGTCAATCGATCTTAAAACATTCCTCCGGCGCTAAAGCGCCCGAACAAGGACGAAGTTTTTCCCGGAGCGCTGAAGTGCTCCTTCCCCCGCATAAATGCGGAGGCTCCCACCCGTTGCGGGGCTCCCACGCTTGCGTGGCTCTCACTGTTGCGGGGGATCCCGCCGTTTATCGAAAGAATCTGAGTTCACGCTTGCCGCCGGAAAGCCTCAACTTAAAGCCGCTGAACGAGATTGATTTTGTTACGCTTGAATCCTTACACTGGCCGCGAGTGCCCTGAAGGTGTCCATGCATCGAGTGCGGACCGAATTGCTTCGCAACATTTCGATTTCACTCTGGTCGATAGCCGCACTCGCGTTCATTTTCCTGGGGCCGGGATTTCTAGCGTGCCCTTCCGCTCTGGCACAACTTTCTACATCCGACCATGTTGAGGAACCCGGCTTCTGGCCCACTCAGAATGTCGCGTCTCGAGATCAATTTGCCGGCGCCGCTGTTTGCGCGAATTGCCACGCCGCGAAAACCGCATCGCAGAAATTGACGTCGATGGCCCGCACATCCCTTCACGCCGACGACTCCGTGATCCTTCACTCCCATCCGAAAATGAATTTCGCTATCGGCGATTATCACTACGAAATCAAGACAGGTGCGAAAGACAGTTCCTACACCGTCACCGATGGAACCGCGGGATCGAACACAATCAGCGCCACCCTGCTGTGGGCATTCGGCATTGGCCGGGTGGCACAGTCCTATCTATTCAAAAAAGACGACGGGAATTTCTACGAGTCCCGCGTGACTTATTTCACGACTTTGCAAAATCTCAATTTCACTCCGGCGCGTGCTCTCGCTTCGCCGAAAGATGTCGCGGAGGCAATGTACCGCCCGGTGCCGTCAACCGAAATCGTCCGCTGCTTCGCCTGCCATACGACGGCCTCCACAATCGGCGGCCAGTTCGATGAAAAAAATCTCGTGCTCGGCGTCAGTTGCGAAGCCTGCCACGGGCCCGGCGTGAAGCACGTCGCGGCCATGCAAGCTGCAGCCCTGGCCGGAACCACCGAATATTCGCCGGGAACGATCGTCAATCCGGCGCGCCTGAATCCTGTGGACATGGTTGACTTCTGCGGCGCATGCCACGGAACCTGGTGGGATGTGAAATTTTCAGGCGGCAAAGGCGTTGCCACCGCTCGATCGGCGCCCTTTCGCCTTGAGGAGAGTAAATGCTGGGGCAAAGGCGATGCTCGCCTAACTTGCATCGCCTGTCACGATCCGCACGTGGAAGTGCGAACCGATCCAACTTCCTATGACCGCGCATGCCTCTCCTGCCATCCCGCATCCGGCACGCCGAAAACGGCGGCGACTCACCCGTCCATGCACCCATCGAGCACGAAGGACTGCGTCACGTGCCACATGCCGAAAGTCTACGATCCGGACATGCACTACAAGTTCACCGACCACCGGATTCGAATCGCCCGGGAGGGCGAGGCATATCCCGAATAGCAAGTTTTATAACGAGGAAGACGCCGCGCGGAAGTGACGGCGGGAAGACTGCTCCTCAATTCCCCTCGACCGCCACAGGTCGAGAGCCTCGAAGCGCGTAGAACAATATATACACGTAGCAGATCGCCGGTAAAATGAACGCGTGATGAATTCCGATGCGATCCGCCAGCACGCCTTGCAGCACCGGAAGGATTGCGCCCCCAACGATGCCCATGACGAGGAGGCCTGAGCCATCGCCGGTCAGCGGCCCGAGCTTGGCGATGCCCAACGTAAAAATGCTTGGGAACATCACGGAATTAAATAGCCCGACCGCGATAATACTCCACATAGCGACGTTGCCGAGCGTCAGCATTGACACGCAAACGAGCAAACACGCAGCGATAGCGGCGATGGCTAGAACCGTGCCCGTTCGAACCTTTTGCAAAATGGCCGAACCGATGAATCTTCCAACCATCGCGCCGCCCCAGTAGTACATCACGTAGCGCGCGGCTGTAATCTCCGTCAAATTTCCAATTTCCGGCTGGCCGAGATAATTGATAAGCAGGCTTCCGATGGATACTTCCGCGCCGACGTACACGAAAATCCCGATCACACCGAAGACGAGTTGGCGGTACTTCCAAAGGCTCGCCTTGGGCGCATTGCCATCGTGACGTTCGGCTTCAGGAATTGAGGGCAGGTTGTAGCGACCGATTACGATCGCCACAGCGATAAGAACCACGGCGATGATCAGGTAAGGAAGCTTTACTGAAGAAGCTTCGTGCACGCGATAAGCCTGCAAAGCGGCGGCCGGCATCTGCCGAATTTCATCCATCGTCTTGGGGTTCGCAGTCAGAATCATCAGGCCGCCCAGATATGGCCCGATTGTCGTCCCAAGGGAATTGAAAGCTTGCGTGAGATTCAGGCGGCTCGATGCCGTTTCAGGCGGCCCGAGAACCGCAACGTAGGGATTCGCCGCCACCTGCAGCGAAGTGATTCCGGCGGCGAGAACCAGCAACGCGCCAAGGAATAGCGGATAGGACGGAACGCTCGCCGCAGGAATGAAAAGCAGCGCGCCCACGCTCATGGTCAACAATCCTGCAACCATCGTCTTCTTGTAGCCAATCGCGTCAATCACTTTTGCCGACGGAATGGAAAACAGGAAGTACGCCGAGAAGAACGCAAACTGAATCAGCATCACCTCGGCGTAATTCAGGTCAAAGATGGCCTTCAGGTGCGGGACGAGAATGTCATTGAGAACGGTGATGAAGCCCCAAAAAAAGAAGAGCATCGTCACGACGATCAGCGCGCCTCGATCGGTGTGCGCGGGCTGATATCCGGATGTCGGCGGCTGACTACCTGTGCTGACGATCGTCAATAATGAATTTTTATCGCCGCCTGGATTGTAGCTATCCACGCGCGAAAGCGGCGATTCCGCCCAGATAATGCCATAGAAGAGTCTCGCAACAATAACGATTTTCTTTCATGAGTTTTCATGCCGGGTGTATATAGGGTCGCTTCCTAATAATTTCGAGTTCCTGAGACGAGCTCCTAAGAAAGGGGCTACAAATTATGCCGAGATCGAGATCCTCCCTGCTCGCCGCAGTGGCCTGTGGCGTTGCATTTTTCGCGCTTCACCCTGCGCCGCTGGCAGCTCAGGATTTCTCGACGGCAGTCGTCTTCTACGACGCTGGATTCCCCGCGGCGGATTCAGCCGGCGCATCGCGAGCGCAACTGGAAGGCGCTTTGCCTGGCGCGCACTTTGCTTCTGCCGGCCAACTCGATGCCCAGCTCAATGACGCCTCGACTCATTTACTCGTGCTGCCGTATGGCTCGGCATTCCCCGAGCAAAATTGGGCGAGCATTCTCGGCTTTCTTCAGCGCGGCGGCAATCTGCTGGTGATCGGCGGGCGTCCTTTCACGCGATCCGCATATCACGATCAGAACGGATGGCATCTCCGCGAATACAGCGTGCGGTTCACGCGCCAACTCTCGATTGACCAATACCAGACCATGCCGGGTTCCGACGGTTTGAGTTTCGAAAAGAATCCGGACGTCACGATCGAGCCGCATCAATTTCAGTGGAAGCACGCGTTCAGCCCGGTCATTCGACTCAGCGTCGTAGATCTCTACAATCGCGGCGGATCCGCGGGCGCAATTGACGCGCGCGTGGACGCGCTGGCGTTCGGCACGAAGGATGGCCGCCGCCTTGCCGCTCCCGCAATTCAGATTGATCACTATCGGGTCACTTTTGACGGCGGAAGATGGATATTTGTGAATGCGGAACTCGCCGCGGACTTTTACGGCGGAGCGGAATCGTCAACTTTACTTCGAAGTCTCGCTGAACGGACCGCGCAGGGCGCCGAGGAATTCACGGTGCGTCCCGCCCTCCCGCTCTATCTGCCCGGCGAACCTGTCGAACTCGAAATCCTTTGGCACTCATTTGCGCGGCCGGATGCGCCGGTCACCGTGAAAATTTCAACTTTCTCTGCGGACCAGCCATCGAGCCGGACGACTAGCGCGGTTGATTTGCCAACATCACAGCCGTTCCTTCTACCCGCGCCGGCCACAAAGGGCCTTCATGTGATCGAAGCGGAACTTATTGACGGAGGCAAGACGCGCGCCATCTATCGATCTGCATTTTGGATTCGCGATGACTCGTATCTCCGCTCCGGGCCGCGTCTCTCCGTGAATCGAGACTTCTTCGAAATCGACGGCAAGCCGTTCGCGGTTGTCGGCACCACGTATATGTCGAGCGACGTCCAGCGTCTCTATTTCGAGCACCCGAATGTTTACATTTGGAATCGCGATCTCGCGCAAATTCACTCCGCCGGGCTCAACATGCTCCGCACGGGTTGGTGGAGCGGCTGGGACAAACTCTGCGACGAGAACGGCCAGCCGTACGAGAGAACGCTGCGCACCATGGAAGCCTATCTAATGACGGCTCGAAAATACGGCTTCCCCGTTCAATTCAATTTCTTTGCGTTTCTGCCAGACGTCCTCGCAGGAGAAAATTCGTATCTCGATCCCGAAGCCGTCCGCAGGCAGGAAACTCTAATCTCGGCTGTCGTCGCGCGATTTCACGACGTTCCCTATCTCGCATGGGACCTGATCAATGAGCCCAGCATTTCGAAGCATCTGTGGACCATGCGGCCGAATGGCGATCCGGTCGAATTGATGGCTTGGAATAAATGGCTCGCCAAGCGGTATCCGGATCGCGCAGCGCTCGCCGTTGCATGGAATGTTCCGGAAGGTTCCGTCGAAGGCACGATACCCGTACCGCTGGAAATCGAATTCGCTCCGCGCGGGATGTACGTCGGACACAATTCGCTGAAGCTCTACGACTTCTATCTTTTCGCGCAAGCGACTTTCGCCGGTTGGGTAAAAGAGATGCGCGAAACGATTCGCAAAGCGGGTTCCCAACAACTCGTCACCGTCGGCCAGGACGAAGGCGGCTACGTTGATCGTCTTTCGCCCGCATTCTTCGGCGCGTCGGTTGACTTCACCACGAATCATTCCTGGTGGCAGAGCGACGCAATTCTTTGGGATTCGCTCGTCGCAAAACAGCCGGGCCAGCCCATGCTCATTCAAGAAACGGGAATTCAGCGCGAGCTAACCCTCGACGAAATCGCGCGCCGTACTCCGGAAAATGAAGCCGCGCTCATCGAGCGAAAAATCGCCACGTCATTTGTCGAAGGATCGGGCGCGATCGAATGGCTCTGGAACTCAAACGCCTACATGACCGAATCGAACGAAACGCCCATCGGCGCACTCGAAAGCGACGGCGCCGAAAAACCCGAAGCCGGCGTCATGCGCGCGTTTGCGACATTCGCGAAATCGCTGGGCGCGCATTTCCAAAATCCACAACAGCCACCCGTCGCAATCATCACGTCCCAGGCCGCGCAATTCTCGGCCATACCGGATCTGCAAATCGAGGCGCAGCGGAACGCCGTCAGAGCCCTCGCGTACGGAGCCCGCTACGCGACTTACGTTATCGCCGAAAATCGAATCGGCGAACTCGGCACTCCCGCGCTCGCGATCCTTCCGTCGCCTCAGTCGCTCGCGGAATCCACATGGCGCACGTTGCTGAAATATGTGAATGACGGCGGCAACTTGCTGATCACCGGCCCGCTCGACCGCGACGAGCATTGGAACATCATCACGCGAGAGTCGGATTTGAATGTGGATGGCTACGCGGAACCGCTCACCTATCACACCGCGAACATCCACCTAAACGATCGCGATATTCCGCTTGGATTCAATCTGACGGCGCAATCCGCACTCGAATCGCTTCGTTTCAAAGACGGTTCGACGCTGAAAGAAATCCCGTACGGAAAAGGAAGAGTATTCTGGGCCGCCTATCCAGTCGAATTGGCCGAAGGACTCGCGCCCGCGACGGAACTTTACAAATTTGTCACCGATCGCGTCGGCCTAAAAGCGTCATTCGCTCTCCAATCGCCGCTTTCGCCAGGCGTGCTCGTCTACCCAACCGTTCTCGACGATTCAGTCTTGTACATCCTCGTCTCCGACAGCGCCGACGATGCGAGCGTAGATCTCCGAGATAATTTGACCGGCGCGCCCCTCACTCTAATGCTGAAGAGCCAACACGCAGCCCTCGCGCTCATCGACAAACTATCGAAGTCCGTGATCGCCAAATACGGCTTCTAAACTCAAAACGCAACTCCGGCGACTCAAAAACACAACCCGAGCGCTCTCCCGTAAAAGAAAATCTGCGGCCGGCGTTCGAAACTCTCGAGTTAGGGCTTGAACGTGAGAAAAGTCACACCGTAACCGCCGAGCGCGATGGTTATTTGTGGAGTAAATGACACTGCGACGGGAGACGGCCCGGTCACGATGTTGGTATTCGCGTCCAGCGTGAGGCTCGTGGCGCTGGAAAACTTTCCGAGAGCCGAAACATCCACAACCACCGTTCGAGGATCCCCCGTGCCATTGTCGTCGCTCGCGGCATGAACGGCGCGGTCCGCAACCATGACCACCACCGAGCCATCGCTATTCTTCGTCGCGAGGACTTCGACAGTTGAGGTGTCCGTCGCGGTGAGCGCGAGGATGCTGGGCGGCGTCGCAGCTGGAAACATCTGTCCCAGCGCTTGGTCCACCCAATAACTTAGATAGATGCTCCCGGAGTCAAAACTCACTTCCCCGAATTGCTGATCGGCGTCGTAATCCCAGTGATAGAGGGCCTGATTGCCGGCCTTCCCCAGTTGCGAGAAAACATAAGGCCGCCAGGCGGCGAAGAAGGTGCTGGTGCCACGGTCGTCGGTAACGAAAGTCTGCCCGGGATTGCAGGCGCTCATCCCATTTCCGGCGTCATAATCCGCGTTCACGTTATTTTCCGTCACCCATACAGGCACGGCAGCGAGATCCGCGCGCGTCTGCAACTCCTGATAAAAATAGCCGACGTCGCTCACAAACCCAGGAATGCTGCTGAAGAGTTGCGTGTCGGTGTCCGTCTGATCGCAAGAGGAATAAAAATGCGTGGAAACGATGTTCACCTGCGCATTCACTCCGCCCGCACCCGGAGCGGCCACAAACGTCGGCAAATTGTTTCGCGGATCGCCATCTCCCGAATCGAAATCGGAGAGTTCCAAAGCGGAAAATTTGATCGTCGGATCGACGGCGAGCATTGCAGGCACGACGGCGTTGTAGAGCTGCACGTATTGGCCTGGCGTCAGCCCATTGATGTTGTACTCGTTGAAAATCCCCCACCAGGTGATTTTGTTTGCGCTCGGTGACTTAAAGAGCTGGCCGCCCCAAGTGAATCCGCCAGTGTTGTAGTAGCGCACCAGATTCGCGCTGTACTCAACGAAATCATTCAGATGATCCGCAATATCGAATTGTCCGTTCGCGTTATCCATAAACGCAGGCGCGACCGCGATTTGAAATTCCGGGCTGTGATCCCCCGCGCTCAGGACCGGCTGCACGACGGCATCGAGAATCGTGAAATCCCAGTCGGTCGCCTGCTGCGGGTTCGAATTGGCAATCATCGGAACGGCCTGGGAGACTCCCTGCAAGCGAATGTGCTGAGGTCCCAGCGTATTCAGCGGGGTGACACTCGGATAATTCGTGAAGAATTGATAGTCCCACTCGGCTGGTTGAAAAGAAGTGGACATAAATTGCTGCAGCGTGCCGTTCACTCCTTGATTGGTAGCGACGGAATTGGCCACGGCCACCGAAACGGCGATGACTACCGAAAGATTTTGTGTAACAGAAGAACTGCCCGATGTTGCGGTCACGCTCGCAGCGTAGGTGCCGGCAGGAGTGGCGACGCTACTGGTTAAAATGATGCTTCCGGCTGTCGTGCCGCTCGGCTGAGTGATTTGAGCGGTCGTGCCATTCGGCAAACCGTTCACTGCGACGGTTGCCGCGCTTAAATTTCCGGTGACGGTGGCAGAAATCGTGGCCGGCGTTCCGTTTTGCTGCGCCACGATCGTGCCGCTCGATAACGAAAGGTTCAAGCTGCTCGGCTGCCCGCCACCCGATCCACCAGAGCCGCTGCCAGTACTACCGCCACCGCAACCCGCAGCTAGCAAGCAAATCGCAGCGAGGCACCACAACGCCGCTCCACGATGAAGAAACCGGCGAAACTTCATTCGCGCTCTTCTCTCATTGGACAGCCGTTTACTCACTAGATGAACCTTTTCCGCTGTTCCTATTCCCACTTCCCTTTGCCTTCCACAATCGTGATGTAACGATCGATCGGCAAATTCGTGAAACGCTCGACGGCGCCGCTTGGCTGCGGCCACTTCACCTCCAGCGAATCAATTTTCGAGCGCTGGCCGATCCCCAACACGACACGAGGATCGTGAGATGACAGGAAGCTGCCGCCTCCAACCTTCATCCGATTGCGTTTCAAATCGCCGGCCTGATAAGTCATTCGCGCACCGATCGCATCGGGATTCGACTTGCGGCCGACCAGCCGCACGCCAAGCCAATGATTCCCTTTTCCAATGTTGTTGCGCAATAGAACTGGCGCGCCGTCGTTGTTACTGATCAGCACGTCCACCGCGCCATCATTATTGAAGTCTCCGATCGCGAGGCCGCGCGCCGCAAACGACTTCGAAAATACAGGGCCGCTCTGCGCGCTCACATCCGCGAAAGACTTCCCGTCATTTCGAAACAGCAACAACGGTTCTCTGTAAGTCACCTGCCGCGAAAATTCGCCGACTAGATCATCGGGATGTCCGTTCGCAACCATCAAGTCGAGATTTCCATCATTGTCGTAATCAAAAAACTTCAATCCCCATCCGCTCATCCAGCGCGTTGCCATGCCGATGCCGGCCGGCATCGCCACATCATCGAACGTTCCATCTCCGTTATTTTTGTAGAGAGAGAAAATTTCCTCGTCGATATTCGCGACGAACAAGTCCATCCAACCGTCCTCATTGAAATCCGCGGAATCAACGCCCATTCCCGAGCGCGCTCTCCCCGCATCGCTATAACCAACATCGGCAGTGAGACCCATTTCCTCAAATCGTCCGCCGCGATTTATGAACAAAAAATTCGCGATAGTGTCGTTAGAGACAAAGAGATCCATCCGCCCGTCATTATTGATATCCGTCGCCACAACTCCCCACGCTTTGCCCAAATGCGCAGCAATTCCCGATTCCCTGCTCACATCGGTGAACGTGCCGTCGCCATTATTGTGAAAGAGCCAGCTCGGCCGCGGCTTGTAAATCCGCGGGATACAGTAATGATGCGTGCCGTCGTTATCCACGCCGCATGGCAGAGACTTGTCGAATTCAGCAAACTGGCAAACGAAGAGATCCAGCCGGCCGTCGTTATCGTAATCAAACCATACTGCGCTCGAACTCCATCCCGGCGCGGCCACGCCTGCTTTTTCCGTGACGTCGGTGAAAGTTCCATCGCCGTTGTTGTGGAAAAGAACGCTGTGCCCGAACTGCGTCACGTAAAGATCGGTAAAACCGTCGCCATCGTAGTCTCCGGCCGCGACCCCGAAGCCGTAGCCGCCGCATCCGACGCCCGCTCGCGCGGTGACATCGGTGAAGGTGCCGTCGCGATTGTTGTGATAGAGCGCGTTGCGCAGCGGTCGCGGTGGAGTGTAGAAATCGGATTGGCCGCTGTTGACGAGGTAGATGTCCATCCAGCGGTCGTTGTCGTAATCGAAGAACGCGCAGCCCGCACCGCCCGTTTCCGGAAGATATTTTTCGGCGGACTTGCCCGCCGTGTGAACCCACGTGATGCCGCTGCTGACTGCGGGAACTTCTTCAAAGGGATATTGCGAAGGTCCGGCGAGTGCTCCAAGAAAAGGAAATTTTCGAAGCCCGGCGATCGCAGGCAAGGCACCGAGCTGCTGAAGGAATCGGCGGCGCGAAAACAATTGGGACAGCCCCGATGAAAACTCTCGAAGTTTCCGCCGCTGCATCCCCGGAACGATACCACGACCCAGAAATAACGATTATCTTGGAGTTGTTCTTGTTTCCCGGCGCTGCCTCGAGCCGCAGCCTGTGTTATTCTGCGAATCTGCTGGACGGTTTAGATTCACGTATGCGAATCCATCGGCTCGGCCATCTCTCTCAGCATTCCGTCGTCATGCTTCTGTTTCTATTTTGTATTTCACCTTCCGTTTTCGGACTCGGCGTTTTCGCGCAGGCTAATTCGCAGGCGCCCGAGCAGAGTGGGGGAGAGGGCTTCGACGATCTCGCAAAATCAGCCGCAGCAGCGCGCGACGCTAACAACATTGACGTAGCCGTTCAGAATTACCAGCGGGCCGTCGCAATCCGACCGGATTGGCAGGAGGGCTGGTGGTACCTCGGGACTCTTCAATACGACGCCAGCCACTACCCGGAAGCGATTGCGGCTCTGCAGAAACTTGTCCTACTCGCGCCGCAGATAGGTCCTGCGTGGGCATTTCTCGGTCTGAGCGAATTTGAATCGAAGGATTATGAGAACGCTCTTGCGCATCTCGAACGAGCGCAGGCGATTGGCGCCGGCGACGACGCGGATCTCGCGCGCGTTTCCACTTATCACCTTGCGCTCCTTCTAATTCGCGCAGGGGAGTTCGAACGCGCGACGACTCTTCTTGGTGCGGAGTTCGGACAATCCGGAATTCCGAAGCAAGCAAAAGCCGCGCTCGGCCTCGCGTTGCTTCGTGTCCCGCTCTTGCCGGACGAAGTGAATCCATCCAAAGATGCGTTGGTCGAAGCGGCGGGCGATGTTGCGGGGATTGTGCTGCAGCAAGACGCGGCGAAAGCGATTGACGCATTCCAGGTGTTCGTGAAGGAGTTCCCTGCGACTCCCTATTTGCATTACGCCTACGGTCTCGCGCTCGCTTCCGCGTCTCAGAATCAAGCAGCACTGATCGAGCAGCAGAAGGAATCTGAAATTTCCCCACGCAGCCCGCTGCCCCAAATCGAAATCAGTTCGCTCGAGATTCGGCTGCGGCATCCGGAGGAGGCGCTGAGCGCTGCGCAAAAAGCCGTGAGTCTCGCGCCGAATTCTGCCGCGGCGCACCGGGCGCTCGCGCAATGTTTGGAGGCGCTCGGCAAAAATCAAGATGCTGCGCGCGAAACGCAATCGGCAGACGCGCTTTCGCCCGAGAAACCGCTACTGGACGACGCAGTCATCCAGCTTTACCACGTTCATTCGAACGAAGAGCCTCCACCGAACGGCGAGCTTTGGAAGCTCGCCATGCTCGACTATTCATCGGGGAAATTCTCCGAAGCAATTTCGTCCTTGAAAACCTGGGTCGTCGATCATCCAGATGACGGAACAGCGTGGGCGGTGATGGGCCTTTCTGAATTTGAGATCAGAGACTTCGACAACGCTCTGATCCACTTGCAACGCGGCCAGCAGCTTGGGCTAAAAGGTAGCGCGGAGGCAATTCAACTTGCGCGATATCGCCTCGCCAGCCTGCTCAATCGGAACGGCCAGTTCGACCGCGCCTTGGAACCGCTTGCGCACGAAGAAACTTCCGGGCCTCTGAACGAGAGGATCAAAATAGCGCGCGGGATGTCGCTACTTCGAATTCCCCTGCTGCCCGAAGAAATCGAAGAGGCGGACAAACCGTTGCTCGAGACTGCCGGCGAAATCGCCGCGCTCATGCAAGAAAGCAAGTACGACGAGGCCTTCGCGAAATTTCAACCGCTTCTAAAAGACCATCCCGACACGCCGTTTCTTCATTACACATTTGGCAACGCGCTCGCAGTTCTCTCTCGATACGACGCAGCCGAGGAGCAAATGAAATTGGAATTAAAAATCTCGCCGAAGAGCGAACTTCCGCGGATTGGATTGGCATCGATCGAACTTCGTGAACGCCGCGCCGCAGACGCAGCCGGCTTTGCGCAGCAGGCGCTCAATCTCGCTCCGAATTCCGCTGAGGCTCATTATTTGCTCGGACGCGCCCAGCTTGACCTCGGTCACACGGACCTCGCCATCCAGGAACTCGAAGCGGCCAACAAGATTGCGCCTGACAGTCCGGAAATTCACTTCAATTTGGCAAAGGTATACGCGAAAACCAATCAACCGGAAAAAGCGGATGCGGAGCGCGCGATTTTCGTGCGGTTGAATGCGCTGTCGGAGCAGCAGCGCGAATTGAACGGCAATCAAAATTACACCGGCCCGCGCGACGCGGCTGGGTTATCAATTCCCCGACCGGCTGGTAGCGCGGGTGCCGCCGAGAAACCGAACTAGACGTGACGCGTGAATTAGCTCGTCGCGCGTTCGCGAATTTCCTTGGCAATTTTTTCGATCTGCTTCGCCTGCTTGATGATGGAAACCGGCAGCGTTGAATTCAAATTCGTGGATTCGACCTGCTGCTTGAGTTCCGTCGCCATCTCAAAAAGTTTGTCGACATCCGCTTTGACGATTTTTTGATTTTCCTGCGCGATTGCCCTTGCCTTGTCGTTCCCCTGCCCGACGCCCGCGTTGTCGAGACCCGCGGGAGCGTCCTGATTCTTGGGGGCGTTCGGCGAAGGAATGGGCTGCGGGGGCGACATGCTATGTTGCTGATGAGGCAGCAAGGTGAACATACCCACGACGCCGGTCAGCCCCATCAACAAGTTTCGTCTGGATTCCTGCATGGTCCCTCCTGAAGTCTGCCGCTATCCGGGTTTTCCGAAGGGGATTTCTCTGGGCATATTACGCGCGCCCGCAGATAAAACCAAGACGAAGTTGTCTCCAGCCCTCGATTGGCATTACCTGGCGGGTCTCGAGCCCGCCGGAAAGACCACACAACTTCACGATATGGCCCAACTCTCCCCTTTACTAGAATAACGATTTTCTATAGCATCCCTCGGGCTTCGTCAAACGGCCTTTGCGCTGACCATCACTTCTCGTCGCACGCAAATTTCACGGAGGCTTCCATGCGGACGCACTTGCGGCGGCAAATTCTCCTGCTTTCTTTCTTGCTCTCCGTGGCATCGCTGCTCTGCGTGGCGCCGTCAGCCTTTTGTGGCGACGATATTCCGAAGGCCGCCTGGCAGCGTCCGATCGGTTTGCCAGTGACGGATCCCGGCACTAAAAAAGCGACCCTCGATTCCCAGCACATTGACGACGGATTTTGGCAAGGCGCGCCGGTGGGAGGATTTGGAGCCGGCACTTTTTCGCGGACGTATCGGGGAGATTTCGCCCGATGGCACATGAAACCTGGAATACACAAATATCAGACTGTGTGTGCAAATCAGTTCTCGATGTTTCAGCAGGAAGAAGGGTCGGCCAGCGGCTCGGCGCAAGTTTTGTTCACCGATCATCCGCGCGACGGCGAACTGAGCAGTTGGAAGTGGGACTATCCGGTGGGCGCGGGAAATTACTACGCTCTCTATCCGCGGTCGTGGTTCGACTATAATTCGCCGCAGTTTCCGGCGCACGTTGTGGTCGAGCAATTCTCTCCAGTCATTCCCAATAATTATCGCGAATCGAGTTACCCGGTGGCCATCTACCGTTGGAGCGCCGACAACCCGACCAATAAAACGATCACAGTGTCCGTGATGCTCTCCTGGAGCAACATGCTCGGCTGGTTTCGCACTTATTCGCGCGACTTGAGCGTGTCTCTGAGTCAGGGGAATTTTAATCGCTCGCAGAGTGAGTCGCTTGGTTCCGGGAACACGATGAAAGGAATTGTGTTTGACAGGCACCGCGCGGGAGACGCCGTAAACGAATGGGACGGCCAGTTCGCGATTGCCGCGATCGAATCGCCCGGCGTGGAAGTGACGTATCACACCACGTTCGTCCCAGACTTGGGCGGCGCGGAGTTATGGAAGCCATTTTCGAAAGATGGAAGGCTTGCAAACAGCGACCTCTTGTGGACGAGCACCGGAGAGTTTCTCGCAGGCGCCATCGCCGTCCGCTTCACGCTGAAGCCCGGCGAAAAACGCGTAGTGCCAATGGTGATTTCCTGGGACCTTCCGGTAGCGCAATTCGGTTCCGGGCGAGAGTGGTACCGCCGCTATACAGATTTTTACGGCACGAATGGACAGAACGCGTGGGCGATTGCGCGAGATGGCCTGCAGAATTCCGAAAAGTGGCGCGACGAAATTGAAGCTTGGCAAAATCCGTACGTCAACGATGAGAGCAAGCCTCTCTGGTATCGCGGCATGCTTTTCAACGAACTCTATATTTTGACGGATGGCGGATCGGCTTGGGGCCGGCCGGTTGGATCGGATCCAAAAGCGGCGCCGAGCTTCGCGTTTATGGAATGCTTTGATTATCCGTATTACGACACGCTGGACGTGCTTTTTTACGGATCGGTTCCGCTGCTGAAATTCTGGCCCGATATTGATAAGCAGGTGCTCCGTCAATTCGCGGACGTAGTTCCGCGCGAATATTCCGATCAACAAACTTGGGTTTGGAAAATGCAGCACACGAGAGCTGCTGCGTTCAAGATGCGCAAGGCGAAGGGCGCGCTTCCTCATGATTTGGGATCACCTTTCGAAGATCCATTTTATTTGCCGAATGCTTACAACTGGCAGGACTCGAACAGCTGGAAGGATTTAAATCCGAAATTTGTGCTGATGATTTATCGCGATTACGCGCTCACTGGGAGCAAAGATACGACATTTTTGCGCGATACGTGGCCGGCCGTGAAAGAAGCCATGGCGTATCTCCAGCAATTTGACGGCGGCAGCGGCATTCCGGAGAGCAGCGGCGATCCCGATCAGACGTACGATGAGTGGGTGGTCAACGGCGTGGGCGCATACTCCGGCGGATTGTGGCTGGCCGCACTGCGCGCGTCTGAGGAAATTGCGCAGACGGTCGGGGATACCGCGTCTGCTTCGCAATATCACAATCAATTCGACAAGGCACAGAAGGCCTACATCGCGAAACTGTGGAATGGCGATTATTTCAACTACGACACGGGGTCGGAGTTCCGAACCAACCTCCAAGCGGATCAGCTTGCGGGGCAATCGTATGCGGGCATGACGGGGCTTGGAGATGTGGTTCCGCGCGAGATGCAATTGAAAGCGCTGAAGAAAATCTTCGATCTGAATGTGATGAAATTCGGCGGCGGAAATTTCGGCGCCGTGAACGGCATCGCCGCCGATGGGTCACTGCTGCACAGCAATGAACAAGTGGAAGAAGTGTGGGTGGGCACGACATTTAGCGTAGCGGCGCTGATGCTCGATGACGGGATGAAAGAGGAAGCGTACCGAACGGCGTGGGGCCTCTACCACACATCGTACGAGACCAAGGGATATTGGTTCCGGACGCCTGAGGCCTGGGACATCCATGGCAACTATCGCGCGTCAATGTATATGCGTCCGGCGGCAATTTGGGCGATGGAGATGACGATGCCGAAGCGCACGGCTGCGTCCGTTGCGGCGATTCGCCCGCAAAAGTGAGCGCAAAGAGCGTGGGGGCTCATTGCCGCATTCTGGTGCAAATTGACGTTTTAAGACGGTAGGCCAGGCTTACCATCCGTAGGGCCGAACGCTGGCGAAAGTTGTATACAGCCCGGGCCATCACGGCTAATCGGCCAAGAGCGGCAGAAGACCGATCATAACGACGCAGGAGACGAGGGGAAGCACCAATCCCGCCCTCAGATTTCCGGTTTGCGTGGAGACAAAGCCTACGGCCCAGGGCATCGTCGCCCCTCCGAACGCCGCGAAAAGAAACATTCCGCTGGCCGCGCGCTTCATCCGTTCGCCGAAGTGCCGAACCAAGCTGGCAACGAGCAGCGGATAGATGCTCGCGAGCCCGAAGCCGCTTAGAATTATCCACACCGCGGCTTCGCGGAAAGTTGAGACCCACAGCAACGCTCCGTTGCAAATTCCCGCCAGGAGAATCCCAGCGAGCAGCACAGATTTCTCGCGCATCCGGCGAAGAATGAGCGGCGCGAGGCCGCGACCGGAGAGAATCCCGGCCCAGAACAACATTGGCGCGAGTTCCCAGCGGCTCACCGCGCTCGTTCCCATTCGTTTGGCGAATGCAGCGATCCAACCACTGAGCGAGGTTTCGGTGCCAATGTACAAAAAGATCAACGCTGCCAGCACCGAGACGATCTGAATCGGCACTTTTGTATTGGCTCCTGAAACGGGCGCGTCGGGAATTTCTTGCGGACTAGGCTCGATATCCATGAGCGCGATCGACGCCGCGATGAGCGCCGCGAATCCCGCTACGCCGAAAAGAAAAATCGAGAACCAGCCGCCGCGGTACGCCAGCAGCACCAAGCCGGGGCACGCGATCGCGCCGATTCCCCACGCGAAGTTTGCAACGTTAAGCGCGGACGCTCTGTTCGGCCCCGCGATGTCCGCCACCCAAAGATTCGTTCCGGAAAGAGTCAACCCCAAGCCGTAGCCGAAGAGAGCGGCCGCTCCCAGGGCGGCGAGCTCGCTTCCGGAATTAAGCGCGGCGATTCCAACGGCGATGAAAGCGAAACCGATCGCGAGAGTGGTGCCATATCCGCGCCGGGTAATCAGAACGCTGAGCGACAAAATGCCCGCGATGTTGCCGATGAATTGCATGGTGAAAAACAGGCCGGCGTGTTCATCGCTCAAGGACCAGCGCGCGATCAACATGGGCAGAACCGGACCGAGCAGCGTGGTCACGATTCCGGCCAGGAAAAATCCGGCGTAGACCACGGCGATTGCGGCTCGTTCGGCTTGGCGGCTAATCATTAGCGCAGACATTGTAGCCGCAGATTCGCCACGATCGATGTAAGGAGCGTCGGCGAGCGCCAAACTCATTCGTCGCGCACGGCCGAAATGCACTGAGGGCCGACGAGAGGCTGAGCCGCCCTGACCCACCGAAATTCCAGACCTCGCCGCGTGCTATGCGGAGCCGCAACACTCGCCAAAGCGGCTGAGTTAACTGGAGGCTTAACTGTTGAATTTCTGATTGCTCCTATGGTAAAGTTCCACGCACGGTTAGTTCCACGGGGTTCTGGCCCATGAAACTGCTCGGTGGACGATGGTCCGTAGTTGATTTCTGTATTTTAGTCACCGCCCTGGCGGCTATTCTAACGATTCCGGGAATGCCAAGGGTCTTCCATTGGGATTCCCGTGTTAAATCCGAAAAAGTCGATCCGTCAAAAGCTATTGCTCCCGATCCAAAGCCCGATCCCTCGGGCGGAAGTTCTACCGTTGAAAGTCGAGAGACAAAGAGCCAGCCACCCGGGAAAAAGGACCAGTCAGGAAGCACAGTTGGCGGGTCCGCTGATATTGATTCAGTAGGGCCAGTCAGCGCTAAGGCATGGCAAACGATCTTAATCAAAGGGACGCACTTTGGTTCAGCCCAGCCCTACAACGGATGCTCGGATTTCCTGCCGTTGACGGACCTAACCGACAATCGAGTGTTTGGGAAAAAGTATTCAGCCCGCGAATCTTGGAGAGTTCGGTGAGGACGTCCTCGGTGATGCCGTCGCGCAGGTATTCATCTTCCTTCGAGCCGCCCTGATTTTCGAAATAGAGCACGGCGACGGATTTTTGCGGGGCTGGAGTCACGTGCGCCCCGGAGGAAACGGAAAGGTTTTTCTCGGCGGCGGGCCGGCGGCTTGATTCGATGTCGCGCTTGAATCGCTGCAAGTCAGCGTGCATCTCGGCTGCGCTCTGGTAGCGCAGCTTGCGATTCTTTTCGAGCGCTTTGCTGATGATGCGTTCTAGGTCAGCAGGGACGTCGGAATTCAGCCGCACCGGCGCAACCGGCAATCCCTCGAGGATGGCGTTGGTGACGACACCCGAGGTCTCGCCCCGGAACGGCAAAACGCCCGTCAACATCTCGTAAAGGACCACGCCGAACGAAAACAGGTCGGTGCGTACGTCGAGTTCTTCGCCTCGCACTTGCTCCGGCGACATGTATGCGACTGTGCCGATGGCTGTGCCAGGACTCGTGAGCATGGCCGCCACGGCATCTACCGTTGCCGCGGCTGACTCAGTCGAGACGCCGCGTGCCTGGATGAGTTTTGCGAGACCGAAGTCGAGAATCTTCACCTGTTCCCGCTTGGTGAGAAAAATGTTCGCGGGCTTGATGTCGCGGTGAACGATTCCCTCGGCGTGCGCAGCGTCGAGTGCGTCGGCAATCTGCGCCGCAACTTCCAGCGCCTCCCCGACAGGAAGCGACTTACCCGAGATGCGATGTTTGAGCGTCTGGCCCTTCATCAACTCCATGGCAAGGAAGGGGCGGCCATCGTGCTGGCCGATTTCGTAAATGGTGCAAATGTTGGGATGATTCAGGGCGGAGGCAGCGCGGGCTTCGCGTTGGAAGCGCTCGAGGGCCTGACGGTCGTTGGCGACATCGTCCGGCAGGAATTTCAATGCGACGTGACGGCCAAGGCTTTCGTCCTCGGCTTCATACACGACGCCCATCCCGCCGCCACCGAGTTTTTCCAGGACGCGATAGTGGGAAATCGTCCGTCCGGAGAGTGGAGAGGAATCAGGCATGAATGCGAATGTTATGCTGCGCCCAACGGCAAGTCAACAAAGGCGAACTTCTTACGCGCCAGCGTTGGCAAAGCATTTGAGTTTTGAAAACTCGTGCGGCTGGCCGTTGCGAACGTGATTTACCCTCGCCGTGACGCGATCAACTTTATTGACGGAAAAGAAGAATCGATTAGGGCTCGCAAGTCGAAAATCCGGTCAACCCCTCAAGGAGTGGGCCAAGTTTCTGCTGCGAGCAACGGGAGATCGTTCAGCCAATCTTCCTGTTTTAGCCCCACCGGATAGATCACGTGCGCCAGATCGTCTTTGGTGTAGGCCAGGACAAATGCCGAATGGCCTACTTCATAATTATGGTTGCCATCCGGACGCACGGCGCCTTTTTTAGCAACAGGAAGATTGGCGACCACTTGTGCCGCGTCGATGGCTTCTTCGGTGCCCGTGAGGCCGATGAAACGCCTATCGAAGTGATCGAGGAAGGAGCGCAGGACCTGCGGCGTATCCCGGCCGGGATCGGTGGTGACAAAAACCACCTTGAACTGGCCGGCCGTAGCCGATGGCAATTTCCGCATCGCATCCGCAATCATGTGCATCTGCAGCGGGCACATGTCCGGACAGTGGGTATATCCGAAAAACAGAAGCGTGACGTATCCCTCAGTTTTGGCGTGAAAATCAAACGCCGTTCCAGAGGTATCCGTGAGCGTGAATTTTGGTTTCGGTAACGGCGGAGAAACCAATCCGCCGTGGTAGTTGGATTTGCCGGGTGCGGCGGGCCCAGGCGCCTTGGAAGACGCCTGAGCCCAAACGCAGGTGACCGCCGCTGCCCATAGGAGAAGCCCGAACAGGCAGCGTCTTGAGAATTGGGCCCTCATACAGTGCCCATTTCCGACATGGTGCGTGCTACTTCACGACGACTGTGCCGAACATGCCGTCTATATCATGCAGGGCACAGTGATAGGGGAAAACGCCTGCGACATTGAACGTAACGCGAAAGCGCGTGAGCGGGGGAGCCGATTGCCCGCGCCCGGCCGCATCTTCCGGCGCCGTTTGCAGAAAGCCGGTATTAACGCCGGTGGTATCGGTGGTGTTTCCAAAATCACTGGCCGAGTTTACCGTCGCACCGAGCGCGCCGTCTGCTTGAGGAGTCACGTTGACGAGCGCCATATCGTTGTCGAGAGTATCAGTCGAGCCCGATGTTATCGTGTGCGGTTCAGTGGGATCTATATTGGTGAATTCGACTGTCTCTCCCTTGTTGATAAAGATGGTTTGCGGGAAGAAGCGCACAATGGCCAGGTACTGCCGCCCTCCGCCAGTGGCGACCAAGTCGCCGGTCATGAGCACCTCATTTTCGGCACGCGGGGCATTCCTCAGCCCTAATACGGCGTTAAATGCGAGGCTAAGAATGTTGTTCGCCTCTTCGCGGGCCTGCTTGTCGTAGTCGGACTGAGTGAACGGCAGCGATGCGGCATAAAACGGTGAGGAAGGATCCGTACTGAGAACGTGTACGGTCCCGTACATGTTGGTGTGAAGCAGACAAACGAATTTGAAGTTGCCTGCTGTGGGGAAGGTCACCGTAAAGGTTGAGGGGGCTGTGCCACTATTCAATCCGGCGCTGGAAACGCAAGCCGTGCCATCGTAGGTGGCTGAGCCGCCGTTATAGGGGTTAGGGCTGGGACACTGACTCCCGAAATAGAAAGGCGGGCCGATTGGTGGTCCGGATGGTGGCCCGAATGGCGGCGGCGGCGCTGGACGTGTCTGCCCCGGCTCCAAAAACGTAACTGTGTGCGGTTCGTTTATCGGCTGCCATGTCCATTGGATGCTATCGCCCGCGTAGATCCAAGCTTCGTTGGGCAGGAAAGCGTCGGCCTGATTGGCTTGGTGGTTGCTCTCCGCCCCTACCTTCAAAGACCATTGCCAGGCACTTGTCGGCCTGGGAGCGAGAAGAAACGTCAGTAACAGCAGCGTACCGACGATAAGTGGAATGTGAAGTTGACCGAGTTTCGCGAAAACGGATTTGAAGGTCTGGGTCACGAGTTTCTCCTTTCGTTACTAAATGTGTGAGCGGAGTTTGCCTTGACCCTCGAAATCTGCGAGGACCGCATTCCGGGGGAGGCGGAGTGTAACATTTCACGATTAGGCCAGCAAGTGGATTGAGAAGAACGAAGGAAAAATGCAGGCCGACAGATTCAAAGCTAAGTTTGTTCCAAATAGACGACATCAACTCTTTGAGTCTGGGTCAATTTTCCGATGTTGGGATGATTGTTATGCTTGGCGTCGCTGCGAACAAATCTAATCGAGCTAGTGAGCGCCGGAGGCGGACGGTGTCGCGGGCTTTTCGGGGTAGAGGCGCTCGAAGTCTGGGTCGCCGTGAAGAATGGCAAGCTCCGGGTCGCGGCGCGCCCATACGGAATCGTGAAAGCCAGCCTCCCAGGCCTTGCGCAAGGCATCGAGAGCTTCCGGCTTCCTTTTCAGAGTGCAAAACGCGCAAGCCGCGTTATACAGAATCGAAGCTTCATTGGCGCGCAGGGTGATCGCCAGATTGAGCTCGCGAACGGCGTCATCCTCGCGTCCCGTTCTCGCGTAGTTGACGCCCAGCAGGACGCGCGCACGCGGATCCTCGGGCACCTGCTTTAAATGGTTCTCGAGCGCGGCGATGAATCTTCGGGAGATGTTGAGCCCCAGCTCTTCTTCGTCCAGGGCACCGGCAGCGTTTAAGATGGGCACATACACGTTGTAGTCTTCGCCGCTTGCTTCAATCGCGGATTCTGCGACGTCGAGAACTTCCTGGTGGCGTCCCGCAGCGAAGAGCGAGCGGCAGAGCAGATAATACGCGCCCTCGCAGTCGCGCCGGCGCTCGATAGCCTTCCTGACCATGCGCACGGCTTCGTCGTGAAGTTCGGCGGCGTATAGAACCCAGGCCTGACTCACCTGCACTTCGGGCAAATCCCAGCGCAGAGCGACGGCCTTGCCGGAAGCTTCCCGCGCGCGCTCCACCCATAATTGGTCGCGGCTGAAATTGCAGTAGAACATGGCGCAGGCGTTGGCGCAGGCGGCGTAGGCCAGCGCGAAACTGGGATCCATGGCCACCGCGTTTTCGAACATCTGCAGAGCGAACTCGAGATCCTGGCGGGTCTGGCGCCGCGCGTATCTTTTGCCGCGAAGATATAAATCGTAGGCTTGCAGATTTTCCGTGGGCTTGACGGCGAGTGCCTCAAGCTCCTGCGGGGAGAGCGTCACGCGCAGGGCCTCGGCGATCTTGCGGGCGATTTCGTCCTGCACTTCGAAAACGTCCTTCATTTCGCGATCGAAGCGTTCCGACCAGACGGGAAAATCGGTGCGCGTGTCTACCAGTTGAGTGTTGATGCGCAGCCGAGCGCCGGCGCGGCGCAACGTGCCAGTGAGGACATAAGCTGCCCCGAGCTGCTGGCCAATCTGCGCGGGAGTGACTGACTTGTCGCGGAAGGCCAGAACTGTGGCGCGGGAAAAAGTATTTAGCCCGCGGATTTTGGAGAGTTCGGTGAGAACATCCTCGGTGATGCCGTCGCGCAGATATTCATCTTCCTTCGAGCCGCCCTGATTTTCGAAATAGAGGACGGCAACGGATTTATTCGCCGGCGCGGTGCCGGCGGTGCTCGCCGGGCGCACATGTGACGAGTCAGCCTTTTCGGCTGCGGGCTGGCGGCTCGAATTCGAAAGAAGGCTGCGCTTGAGCCGCTTGAGATCGGCGCGGAGTTCGGCAGCGGTTTGGCACCGCATGTCGGGGTCTTTCTCGAGCGCTTTTTCGATGATCTCTTCGAGCTTTGCCGGCAGTTCGGGATTCAAGCGAACCGGCGAGATCGGCGCTTTGCCGAGAATGGATTCGAAAATTACGGCGGTGCTTTCGCCGCGGAATGGCAGCGTGCCCGTCGCCATTTCGTATAGCACCGTGCCGAATGAAAAAATATCCGAGCGCGCATCGAGCTCCCGGGCGCGCGCCTGTTCCGGCGACATATACGCAATCGTTCCCAGCGTGCTTCCCGGACTGGTGAGGTGTTCGGGATTAACGCCGGCAAAATCCTGCGTCGCCGAGGCCGATAGGGCCGTCGGTGGCGCGAGTGTTTTCGCCAAGCCGAAGTCGAGAACCTTCAATTGGCCACGCTTGGTGATGAAAATGTTCGCGGGCTTGATATCGCGATGGATGATGCCGGCGGAGTGGGCGGCGTCGAGCGCGTCGGCAATCTGTTCGGCGTAATCAAGAAGCAGATCCATCTCGAGCGGCTTGCCGCCCAAGCGATGCTTCAAAGTGGTGCCGTCGAGAAACTCCATTACGATGAACGCCTGGCCTTCCTGCTCGCCAATGTCGTGAATGGTGCAAATATTCGGATGATTCAGCGCGGATGCGGCTTGCGCTTCGCGCTGGAAACGGGCGAGTGCCTGCGGATCGGCGGCGACTTCTGGCGGCAAGAACTTAAGGGCGACGAAGCGATGGAGCCGGTTGTCCTCGGCCTTGTAGACGACGCCCATTCCGCCGCCGCCTAACTTCTCGACGATGCGGTAATGGGAAATCGTTCGCCCGGAGAGTGGAGAGGAATCAGGCATGAACGCGAATCTTATGCTGGCCGTTCGGCCAAGTCAACGAGCCGCGAGAAGCTGTCGCTTAGATATGTGATGGCCGGCGCCTTCTAGCGTAGATGGCCTTCACGATACTCTGTGGCGGGATAACCGGGACATTGGCGGACAACGCAAGGATATGGCCGTTTTGGATGGCAACCCGCAGCAAGGGCTCGAGCCGCGGATCTTTCACATCAGAAAGATTGCGGAGCGTCACGTGACGCGTCCGTTTTCCGGCGCCCTCAAGAAGTTTGTGCGGGTCAGGTAGTTCCGTCCCCCAATCGAAGCCCAGATTCACGTGTTGTGAATAGACGGCAATGTGGCAGAAGCCCTCCTTGAGACGTCCCGTGAACGAATAGCCAATCGCGACAGCGCTGTAGGCGTCGTAAATGGTTTCTGTCGCCAATGGCGCCGCCGTGAGGACCTTCTTGCGCAGCGCGAGAGCGAGCGCGACCACCGGTTTGTCGTAGGCGGAGAGAAACTCCAGCAGTTCGGGGATGGGTGGACGCACAGGCATTCAATCAGGCTCACGATTCTAGCGGGGCCAGAAAACAATCTCAAGCTTGGGACGCCAAAGAATATCGGGATCGGAGCCTTTGCAGGCGCAGAGAAAATTCCTACTGAGGCAGGCCCATGCGTTTCAGCAGATCGGTGTAGCGGGGATCGGAGCGCAACGAGTCGTAATCGCGAGCAACCTTGATGTAGCTTATGAATGCGCTCTTTTCAGCATAGGCCTTCTCCAGCCAAGCAAACGCTTTGTCCTTGTCTCCCAGCATCGCATATATGCCGGCAAGAAGCGCCGGATCGATATATGTGTGTTTTGACCACTCTTCGAGGAGCTCCGCCTCTCTCTTGAGCGCTCCACGAAAGCCCGATTTGGCGTATTCCTCCTTCATGGCCTTTACCACGGCGAGGCGGCCGGGTTCATTGCTGAGAGTCGCGGCCTTTTCCTCCGACTCGAGCCAAAGCTCATATTGTCCCGTAAGCCAATAGGCCTGCGACAAGTGGGCGTAAACATTGGCAAAGGCCGGATCGATTTCGACGATCTTTTTTGATTGCTCGATGGACTCGGCGTATTGCCCTGTATAAATGTAGGCCTCCGCCAAATTATCAAGCCCATTCAAGTTCAGTGGATCGAGTTCGATGGCGCGCCGGAGGTTCTCCAGAGTTTCCTGCAGTTTTCCCAGGAATTCGAGGTGAATGGCATAGAGGACGTGCGTACGCGCACTGTTAGGATTCAACTCCAGCGCGCGCCGGAATTCCCGTTCGGACGCGTCCCAATCCCAGTTCAGGTCCTCGGAGCTTGCCAACGAGGCATGCGCCTCTGCCAGCGTCTCATCGATTGCCAACGCCTTTTGGGCCGCGGCGATCGCCTTGGGATTCATCTCCGCGTTCGACGCGTTCGTATAGACCGGGAGAACGCTGTAGTATTCCGCGAGACCTACGTAGGCCTGCGCGTAGTTGGGATCCTTATCAATGGCTTGCTGGAAATAATCCTTCGCTTTCGCCAGCCCATCGGGCGTGCGCTTATCCCAGTAGTAGCGGCCCTTGAGGTATAGCCCGTAAGCTTCCGAATCGTTCGTTCCGCCTTTGGCCAGCTGCGTCTTTTGCTCGCCGGTCAACTTTTCCCGGAGGCGCGCGGCAATTTCGTCGGAAATCTCACGCTGCACGGAGAGAGCATCCGAAAGCTTGCGATCGTATTGTTCGCTCCACAGGCTCCGATTCTTGCGCGTGTCGGTCAATTCGGCGCTGACGATCAGCGAATCGCCGTGCTGCGTGACGCGCCCCGTTACTACTGCGTTGACTTGCAACTCGCTCGCGACTTTTTGCAGGTCGAGGTCCTTGGCTTTGTAGCGGAACACGGAACTGCGCGGGCGCACCGTCAAATTCGGCAGCCGCGAAAGGTCGCCAATCAAGCTGTCCGTCAGCCCGTCACTCAAGTAATCGGCATTCGGGTCCGCCGTCACGTTCGTAAACGGCAGCACAGCAAGAGAATCAATGTTGGAACCCGAACCGGGCGAAAGCCAGCGGTACGCGCCGTACCCCAGTCCGGCCAAAATCAAAATGCCCGCCGCAACGGCTGCCAATAAACCCATCTTGTGCCGCGACAACAGACCGACGGCAACTTGCGTATCGGAACTCGAAATTCCACTAGCCGTCTGAACCGCGCTCGTGGATGTGGCCGGCGAGGAGCCCGCAACTTGCGCGACATTCGTCGAAGATCCCGCGGCGGTTACGCCTGAGCGGCCCGTGTCCGTGTCGCGTTTCAGCCGCTGCAAATCAGAACGCATCTCGGAGGCGTGCTGATAACGCAAGCTGCGGTCCTTCTCGAGAGATTTGTCGATGATCTCTTCCAATTTTGCCGGCAACTCAGGGTTGAGACGAACCGCTGGCACCGGCGCCCGTTCGAGAATGGCATTAAAGGTGACACCGGAACTTTCCCCGCGGAAGGGCAACTGGCCCGTCGCCATTTCATAAAGAACCACGCCAAACGAGAAAAGGTCGGTTCGCGCATCCAACTCTTTGACCCGAACTTGCTCCGGCGACATGTACGCGACGGTTCCCAGGGTACTCCCGGGACTGGTGAGCTGGTCCGCGTCCACTCCCTGCGTCGCCAGAGTGTCCGCGTTACTCGTCGCGTGTTTTGCCGCACTGACCTTCGCCAAACCAAAGTCCAGAATTTTTGCGTGCCCGCGCTTGGTAACGAAAATGTTCGCAGGCTTAATGTCGCGATGGACGATACCTTCTCCATGCGCCGCATCGAGCCCGTCCGCGATCTGAATGGCCACATTGAGGAGAGTCTCTATCTCCATCGGACGTCCGCCGATGAGATGTTTCAGCGTGACGCCATCCAAATACTCCATGACGATATACGCTTTGCCGTTCTCTTCGCCGATGTCGTAGATCGTGCAGATATTCGGATGGTTGAGCGCTGAAGCTGCCTTCGCCTCGCGCTTGAAACGCTCCAGCGCTTGTGCGTCGCCCGATAATTCCTCCGGGAGGAATTTCAGGGCGACGGCGCGGTCGAGGCGCGTATCTTCGGCTTTATAGACGACACCCATTCCGCCGCCACCAAGCTTTTCGATAACGCGATAGTGGGAAATTGTTCGTCCGGAAAGTGGAGAAGAATCGGGCACTGCCGCAAATCTTATGCTGCGCCCAACGGCAAGTCAACGCGGGCGGCAGGCGGTTTTGGCATATGAGATCGGCCGCAGTCGACGCCAATCAGTGATTGCCGATTCGCGAGAGGAGAAAATCCACGAATCGCCGCGCGTCAATTCCTGTCGCGACGTGAACATTTGGCGTTACGGGCTCGACACCGACTGATTCGACGTGATCGCCGCTCACCGCTTCTTTCTCGACGACGTTCTTGCGATTCGCGACCGTCATGCCGCGGGTGAATTTGCCCTGCGTCTCGATGTCCACGCGCATATCCTGCGTGGTCATGAACGTGTTATCGATCGCGCCGCCCACCGCCAGCGCATCGTGAATCGCGCCGCCGTGAAAAATCCCCGTGCCCTTGTACGTTTCGATCTGATAGCGCAGGACGGTCGCGGCAAATTGTGTTTCTGGTCCGGGATGCTGCTCGAGCTTGGCCACGTCTTCATCCGTGACGAGCGTGATTTCGGTGACGTCGAGACCCACCATCGTGATCGGCCAGCCGGCGTTGAAGACCATCGCCGCTGCTTCCGGATCGCTGTGAACGTTGTACTCCGAAACTGCATTCACGTTGCCACCGGTGATGCCGCCACCCATCAAAATCACTTCCTTCACCAGCGGCACTATCGATGGATCTTTTCCAATCGCCAGCGCGATATTGGTTAACGGCCCGATGGGAACGAGCGTGACCAGATGGGGATATTTGTGAATCGTCTCGATGATGAGGTCGGGGCCGAACGCGGGATTCGCGTGGCACTGCGACGGCGGCAATTTCGCGCCACCCACGCCGCCGGGGCCATTCCAGAATAATCCGGTGGCGAGCGGTTCGAGCAGCGGCCGCGTCGAGCCTCTCGCAATCGGAACATCGCAGCGGCCGGCGAGGCTGGCGATTTTCAGCGCGTTATCAAGCCCCATATCCGATGTAACGTTTCCCGCGACGATGGTCACCGCCTCCACCTTCACTTCCGGCGAATGAAACGCGAGCAACAGCGCAATTGCGTCATCCGTGCCCGGATCGGTATCAATAATGATTTTCTTGGGCTCGCTGGCGGGGCGCGCCTGCGCCGCGAGCGTCGCGACAAACAGAGGGCAAACGAGCGCGGCGGCTGCAACAACGAAAATCCATCTCATCGAGATCGAGCGACATACGCAATGAAGGGATCGAAGCTGGCCCAAGGAAATTCTCCTGTTTTGTCCGCCACGATTTGTAAAACTTGCGCGGGAAATACTAGCATGCAGCGGGGACAAATAATATTTCCGCCGCGGCGTCAACACGCGCTTTGCAGCCGATTTGGATGTTTTCGATCAACGGCGCTTTTTACCTCTGCGTCTTTGAATTAACCGGGCAACGCCTGGTAGAGCGATGCGCGGAAAATTCCGCCTGCCCATAACGCGAGACACCCGCTGGAGGAGCGATCGCGTCGTCTCAATGAAATTGAGAATAGTTGACGAAGATTCGCCTCTTCGCCACGCCGCGTGTACGTCAATCGTTGCCAGCGGTTCCTGGAGATTCAACGCCACCAGCCGGTCAGCAAAAGACGGATGCGCCGGATTTTTACCTACCGCAATAAATACGCCCTTTCCAGACGCCGCCATCATTGCGCCAGCTTCGTCGTAACAGGTGGATTCCGTCAAAGTGATTCTGGGACTAAGCCCCGCATCGCGGCATAACGAAAGCGCGAGGTCATGCACATTCGGGGAAATCGAGCGTTCAATCAGCAATAAGGTCTCGTGGCTCAAATCCTTCAGACGAAGCCAAGGGCGCTTTGCCAATGGATTTGTGCGTGCCAGAACGACAGAGAGATTCTCCTTAAAGAGTTTCTCCGATGCCAATTCGAGCGCAGTCGCGGGCCCGTGCGAGAATCCGACATCAATTTTTCGAGCGAGCAGCGCTTCGCTCTGTTGGCCGGATAGAATGTCCCGAACATCAACCTCTATCTTCGGGAACAACCGCATATGTCGATTGATCACCAGGCTGACGACGTCGCCGAGGCCCTTGCCAAGTCCCACGCGCACCGTACCCAGCTCGCCGCTTTTGGTTTGACGAGCAACATCCACGGCAAGCTCAACCTGTTCAAGCACAGGTCTCACAGCATTCAGGAAACGGCATCCCGCATCGGTTAGAAACACTTTCGCAGAGCGCCGCTCGAACAATTGCACGCCGATTTCGTTTTCGAGCGAGCGGATCTGCCGGCTCAAGGGAGGCTGCGCCATCCGCAACCGCTTGGCCGCTCTGGTGAAGCTCAGATCTTCGGCCACAGCCACGAAATAACGGAGATGATGGAGTTCCATTTGGCGGCGGAGTATATCTGAATCCGCGCTCGCGTCCATACCTTTTTCATATAAATACCTTTTCAGTATGCGAGAAACATTGTTTTTGGTCTTGACACAGAGCGACGCCAGGATTCAGAGTGCCTCCGTTTTGCTTACGCAAGTTAAATCGTGGCAGGGTCGCGCAAGAACGGGCGCGATTTCGCGCCGGGCGATTCCGCCTGCGGCTAAGCGTACCGTTACCCGTTATCTATGATTGCGATGCTCGAGGAGGTTCCGTCATGAATCCAAAGAAAATCACATTGAGTTTATTCGCACTGTTTGCGTTTGCGAGTTGGCCATTCACCCAGGCGTTCGCCCAGCATGCGCGCGAAGACGCGCGCCCCGCAGCGGCGGCGCCAACGGTCACCTGCGCGAGCCTCATGAGTCTTTCTCTGCCAAATACTCAAATCCTTAGCGCCACCGAAATGACCACGCCAGTCTCGTATTGCAATGTCGTCGGCGTGATCAACAAACGCGTCAGCCAGCAAGACCCCGATCATTTCATTTACGGCATCGGATTCGAACTCAATTTGCCTGACGTTTGGACGGGCCGCTTCGAAATGCAAGGCGGTGGCGGCACCGACGGTTCGCTCGCGAACCCTACGGGATTCTTCGGCACGGAGCTCAGCGCTGGCTGGGCGGTGGCCGCCGATGATGGCGGCCACGAGGATGCGCCAGGAAATCCGCTGCTCGGCTGGATTGACGACGACGCCAATGCGGGCGGCACCGCGCATTTTGGCGTGGACGAGCAGGCGCGCATTGACTACGGATACAACGGCATCGAGCAGACCACGCTGATTTCCAAGGCGATCATAGGCAAGTATTACAGTTCGGCGCCTCAGTATTCTTATCTTTGCGGCTGTTCGAATGGCGGCCGCGACGCCATGGTCGCCTCGCAGCGGGTTCCCGATTTCTTCGATGGGATCGTTGCGGGTAATCCGGGCTTCGATCTTCCGCGCGCGGGCGTGGCGGAAGCGTGGAACGAAGTGCAGCTCGCGCCGCTAGCCACCAGCACCGATTCCAACGGCCAGCCTTACGTGGGCGACACTTTCCAGTCGCAGGATCTGGAAGTCGCCTCCGCTGCAATTCTCAGCGCTTGCGACGCTCTCGATGGTCTCGTTGACGGCATCATTGACAACTATTCCGCCTGCACCGACGAGCGCGTCTATCCAGCTCTGGAGGCTTACACCTGCAGTCCCACCGGCAGCAACGGAAATAATCCCCACGGCGGAACGTGTCTTACCGCTGGGCAAGTGACAGCTCTAAAGCGCATTTTCGCGGGCGCGTTCAATTCGCACGGCCAGCGGCTTTATTCCAGCTGGTTTTGGGACGCCGGCATCTGGGATCCACCCTCCGCTTTTGGTGCTGGCTTCGCATTGTGGAACGTGGGTTTTCCTGGGCCGCCGAGCCCGACGAATACCGCCATCAATCTGACGCTCGGCGCGGGCGCGATTCCCATGGTGTTTACGACGCCGCCTGTGGTGACTCCGGTTGAAGGAACGGACTCGCAAGAAGAATTCATCTTCGACTACAACTTCGACACCGACGCGCCGAAGATCTTCGCCACGGCACCCGGCTACCGCGAGAGCGCCATGGATTTCATGACGGCGATTCAGTTGATGGTGTTCAACCATGCCGACCTGCGTCCCTTCGCGCGTCGCGGAGGAAAAATCATCATCTACGATTCGGTGGACGATGGAATCTTCTCGGCGGTTGACCTCGTGAACTGGTACAACTCGCTTCTGCCGCTACGCCCCGGCCATGACGGCGACGCACAGAGTTTTGCGCGTATGTATCTAATCCCCAATATGGCGCATTGCGGTGGCGGCCCGGCAACCAACAGTTTCAATGCCAACATGCTGGCCGCCCTTACTTCGTGGGTTGAAGCCGGCGATGCTCCCGGCCCGATCATCGCGGCGAACACGAATACCACCTCGCCGTTCCCGAGCGGCGCGCCCTTCGATCCGCGAGTCGCGCAGAATTTCCCGACGGGCGGGACCCGGCCGCTTTGTCCATACCCGGAACAAAGCCGATACACAGGCTCAGGCGCCACCAACGACGCGGCCAACTTCGTCTGCGTCAATCCCGGGGGCACTCAGTCAGGCGGGCGCGCGTTTGTGGGCTCGAATTAATCTGTTCGATTAAAGTCGGTTCTCGTTCGCGCGACGTTGGGAAACTGAACTAGCTTTCTTAGCGCCGGATTTTTGCTCATTGGCTGTACGGGCACCCGGAGGCGGGAGCCTCCGGGCTCTGATGATATTTCTATGCAGCTAGCACAATTCGCCCGCTAATTCGTGGGTCTAGAACACAATTCAGAGCCCCGAGGCCCCTGCCTCGGGGAACTCAATGCCGAACCGGCTTAGCTCGCCATCGACGCAAACGATTTTCTCTTCGCACGCCGCCGCGCGTCGCTCAGCAACAATCAGCCGGCCGAAGAGCCTCCCGCGGCGCGTGCGCGCTTTGCGTCCTCGGTGGGCTCGTTTGTTGTTTGCGCTTCCGGCGCCGCGAGCGCTCCCGGCACGCCGTTAATCGCGGAAATCTTCGGGATCTCGTCGCCACTCGCAGCATTCAAATCTCTAAATTTTCTCGCGGCCGGCAATACTTGGCTCTCGAGGGATTCCCTCGCATCGTTGAAGCGATCCACGGCGCCCTTGAGGGACGAGCCCATGTCCTCGAAGTGGCCAATGAACGTGCGGATGCGTTCATGCAATTCCCGCCCGACGTCGCTGATGTTCTCGGAATTCTTGGCCACTGCCTCCTGCCGCCAACCGAACGCCACCGCTCGCAATAACGCGATCAGAGTCGCAGGCGTCGCCAGAATCACTCGCTTATCGATGCCGTCTTCAATGAGCGTCCGGTCTTGCTCGACCGCGGCGGCAAAGAAGGATTCTCCCGGCAGGAAAAGAACCACGAACTCGGGCGCGGGTTCGAGTTGTTCCCAATATTCGCCCGAAGCGAGTTGGTTCATGTGAGTTCGCACGAGTTGCGCGTGCTTGGAAAATTCCATCGCGCGCTGTGCGTCCGTGGGCGCGGCCACGGCATCGAGATAGGCCTGCAGCGGAACCTTCGCATCCACCGCGATCCGGCGATCGCCGGGCAGCTTCACGATCATATCCGGCTGCGGGCGCCGCCCGCCTTCTTGCGATGTCTGCGGCTCGGTGAAATCGCACTGCGCCGACATCCCCGCGAGTTCCGCCGCGCGGCGCAAGGTCATCTCGCCCCATCGCCCGCGAACCTGCGGAGTTCGAAGCGCGTTTGCGAGGCCGCCCGTTTCGTTTTGCAGCTTCAGATTCGTGCTTGCCAGGGATTTCAATTGTTCTTCGAGGCTGCCGAACGCGCTCTGGCGCGTCCTCTCGAGTTCCTCAATCTGTCTCTCGTAGCGGCCAAGCGCGTCTCTGAGCGGCGTCACCAATCCTTCGATGGACTGCTGGCGCGTGTCGAGATTGCCTTCCGCCCGCGCCTGAATTGATTCGAACGTGCTCTTCGCGAAGCTCATGAACGTATCGTTGTTGCTCCTCAGCGCCGACGACGATAGAGCGTTGAACGCGTCAACCATCCTTACTTCCGCGTCCTCGATTGTTTTTCGCAGTACGTCGAAGCTAATTTGCGACTGCGCGAGTTTGTTTTCGGCCACGGCGCGGCGCTGGCTCTCCGCGATCAGTTTGTCGCGGTCGCCGGAAAACGCATCGAGCGCCGAGCGTGCGTCCTTGAGTTCGGCTTGCGCCGCGGCCTTTAGTTCGGCTTCCGCTCTCAATTGTTCCTGGAGCTTGGCGTTTTCTTTTGATCTGGCATCGGCGGCGTTACGCATCTCCGCCACTTTGTTTCGAAGCTCGACAGCGGTGCTTTCCAGGATCCGCGTGTTGCCATACGATTGGAGCGTGTATGTCTCGAGCGCATCTTTGGTCTTGGTCGACGCGATGACGTATCCGATGATCGCGCCAATCAAAATTCCTGCCAGCCCGATGGCTCCAACAAACATCATTTCGTCCATGCGCTACTCTCCCTGTGCCACCGATTTCAGATCGCTTGCCGGCCGGGCGTGAATCCACCGGCGTGACTTCGAATGCGACAGTGACTCAGCGTGCGCATGATACCACCGAGACAGTTTACGATTTGCAGCAACTTCGCAAATCTCCGGCTCAAACTGAGGAAAACTTCGCCGGGCGGCCAAAACCGGTAAGACGTCTGTGTCTACCGGCAAGCGTGGCCCCTCCAGGACTCGCCAAGCGAATCCCGACCCCTAGCCCGGAGGCGGGAGCCTCCGGGCTTTGAAGTTGTGTCGCGCCGTCAATTTTGTGGTTCAGAACATGAGCGCCGAGGTGCCTCCTGTACCGCGGGGGACATGGCGGGGAGAAATCGCCACGAGTCAATGCTATTCGACTTGATACGGGAGGCCGCAAAATGCGTTAAGGCGGATGAATTGACAGCGCAACAATGCGCGGCATACCCTGTGCGGGCGCGTGCCGCAGACAAAGCGCCTATTGCGACGCGCCCGGCGCGATCGCACGCGCAGCCACAAATGCCGCGAAGCAAAAAATCCGATGCTGGCGGCCAGCACCGTATCCTGGTCGGGCCGGCGGGCTGGTCCTACTCCGACTGGAAAGGAATCGTCTATCCGACGCGCCGCGAGAAGGGATTTCACGAGGCCGAATTCCTGGCGCGATATTTCGACACGATTGAAATCAACACTTCGTTCTACCAGCCGGCGCGGCCCGAGCTCTGCCGCCAATGGCTCACGCAAGTTGCCGCGAATCCGCGATTTCTCTTCAGCGCGAAACTTTGGCAGCGATTCACGCACGAAACCGGCGCGAGCGCAGCAGACGTCGCGGCGGTGCGCGAAGGATTCGACGTTCTCGCCGAAGGCAATCGCCTCGGCGCCGTCCTTCTGCAATTCCCTTTTTCGTTCCACAACACGCCGGAAAATTTCAGTCGCCTCGACGCGTTGACGCAAGAATTCGCCACTTATCCGCTGGTCGTCGAAGTCCGGCATTCAACATGGATGGTCGCGCCATTCTTCGAATGGCTCCGCGAGCATCGCGTCGGATTCTGCAACATCGATCAGCCGGTGATCGGAAAATCGGTGAAGCCGAGCGAGCGCGCCACGTCGCGCACCGGCTACGTTCGACTGCACGGCCGGCGCTACGATACGTGGTTCAGCGATGATCCCTTAACACCTTCGTCTGAACGCTACAACTACCTCTACACCGAAGAGGAGCTTGCGCCGTGGAGCGAGCGAATACAGAAGACCGCAGCGCACGCGGAGACAACCTTCGTCATCACCAACAATCATTTCGAGGCCAAGGGAATCGTCAACGCGCTCGAGCTGATTCATCTTCTCTCGGGCGCGAAGGTGAGCGTGCCCGAGCCTCTGCGACATCACTATCCGCGTCTCGAAAAAATTGCGGACCAGCCCGCGAGCGAACCTACGCTATTTCCTGTGTGATCTGCGGCGATGAAAAAAGGAGTGAGTTACTTCTTGAAGAGGTCTTCGAACGCCTGCCGGGCGTCTCTTGGGTTCGACGGTGATCCTGGAGCGGCCGGTGTCGCGGACGGCGCGGGAGCCGCGTACGCAATAGGCGAAGTATCTTTTTCGACGGTCATCCGGAATTCGAAAAATGTGCAGTCGTTCCTGGCGTCCTTCTTCGCGATGCGCTCGGTGATTTTTTGGGTGCACTCGAATTGCGCGCCAGTATCGAAATTGCGGCACTGCTTGCAGGAATGCAATTCGAATTGGCAGCGCGGGCACTGGCCGTTCGGGTCGAATCCGGGCATCAGCACGGCGCCGCAACTGGCGCAGCGACCCCGCGTTACGGTTCCCACCATGCGCGGAGTTCGTGGGCCGAGTTGGTCCTGCCGCGGCCGCGGCTCCGGCGGCCGATGGTCCTTCTTTTTCTCGTCACGATCGCGTTCGCGCTCGTGGTATCCCTTCTGGTTATACTTCCGGTCCATGAATTCCTCCGGGGGGATGCTCCATCATACTCTGAATCGCCAAGCCCACACGCTCAATTCGCGCATGTGCCCCACTGCACATCAACATTTGCCGGCATCATGCGCGCTGATGGCGACTTCCGCGTCGATCGACAGAGCGGTGCGCGGCATCCGGAGCGGGGCGGGTCTGAGACCCGCCCCTACGAATGTGAAGGCCGGGGGCACGGCAGGCAGCGCCCGTACAAATCCCGTCCCGCGCGACTTTGGTATCACGAACGAAACCGCAATGGCGTGGCAAGTCACGGTCACGCGCTGCCTCCGCCGTTGCGGGCCCAGCGGGCGCACAGGCCTTGAGCGGGCAAATCTGGTTGAACGAATTTATGCGGCTTGCCTGCCAAAGTGAGGATAGCTTCGGCGACGATGTAGCCGCTGCGGACGGCGCCTTCCATCGTCGCGGGCCAGCCGGTGCGCGTCCAATCGCCGGCGAGAAAAAGATTTTCGACGCTGCAGCGCGGCCCCGGACGCCACTGATCGGAGCCGGGCTCGGGCGAAAATGTCGCGGCGACTTCTTTGATCACGGTGGACTTGACGAGCTTCGCGTCGCGCGTGGCGGGCAAAACATCCTGCAATTCGCGCAGGCACATCTCGATGATTTCCTGGCGCGGGCGCGAAACGAGATCGTAGGACGCGCTGATAACGAGCTGCAAATATTGTCCGTCATCATTATTGGAGACCACATCATTTTTGACGACCACGTCTCCGTCCTCGGGCACGACGCCAACTTTCTTCGCAGCGCCGTCGCCGTTCGAGGACGATGGCTGTGAAGCATCCGAATACAAAAGCGTCTTATTGAAAATCCATTGCACGGTGTGATCGAGCAGGGTGAGAAACGGCTCGTCCATCACGTGGCGATCGAACCAGAGATGAATTCCGGTGATCGGCGCATCGTGCAAATGCTGCAAGCCCGCGAAACTCGCATCGGATGCGGCGAGTGCGGGATCGATGATATCGAGCACCGCGGATTGCGGCACTGCCATCACGAACGCGTCGGCGACTTCTTCCGACCCGTCATCGAATACGATCGACTTCATGCGGCTCTGTTCGATGCGCAACTCGCGCACCGTGGCGCGAGTGCGCACTTCCCCACCGCGCTTCTCGATCGCCGCGCGGCAACCATCGTAAAGATCGGAGAGCGGCACCGACGGGATGCCGAGGCGAAAGCCCTCGCGATTCGAGAGAAACGCTTTCCAGAAAACGTCAATGCCGTAGCGCGCGTCCATGCGCGCGAGTTCTTCGTCAAGCGCGCTGACGAGCACGACGCGCCAGAACCGTTCGATCGCCGCGGGCGTTTGCTTCATGCGATGCAGCCAATCGAGCATGGACGTGCCTTCCACTCCCGGCGGATGCCCGCCCGTGGTCGCGATTTGCATCATTGCTCGGCCGATGGCAACTTTGTCCGCCCAAGTGAGCGCCGAGAATCGCAGGAACGAAAACATCATGTGAAACGGCGGCGCGAGCGACGATGGCGAGATGGTGAAGCGATCCCCGCGCGCATCGGCGAAATAAAGTTGATCGTAGTATCGAATCTGGCCGGCCGAACCGACGCGCCGATAAAAATCCGCGAGATTGATGCAGCAACCGAGCGTGACGTGCTGGCAATTATCAATGTGACTTCCGTCGGGAAGGAGATACGAAGTAGCTCGTCCGCCGAGATGCGGCCGTTTTTCGAACAGCCGCACGCGAACACCCGAATCAGCCAGCGCGACGGCGGCCGAGAGGCCCGCCAGCCCGCCGCCGATCACGTTCACGCATTCGAACGACATAATTGGGATCCCGCCAACCAAGGCGCGCTCGCGCCAGAATCCAGACTTTCTCGGCGGAAGAGAGGCGCGCGGGCGGCGACGCTAGAACGTTGTAGCCGCGCGATTCAATTTTCTCGAGAATGCCTGCGTAGATTCGAGCGAGCGCCCAGAGCGCCGCGCGACTATCTTCTTCCACAAGATCGAGCAACGGCCATCCGTCGCCGTAGTATTGCCAGGCCCGCGCGGCTTCAAATTGCGCGAGCTCGACGAAATTGTTGCTCGCCGCGAGCCGCCGGAATTCTTCGGCTGAGTTGCAATCGAAGCGGTCGAGATCTTCCTGCGGCAAATAAACTCGACCCATTTCGTAATCTTTCGAGACATCGCGCAAAATATTGGTGAGCTGAAATGCGATGCCGAGGCGCTCGGCGAGTTCGGGTGCGCGCGGATCGCTGAATCCGAAAACATGCACGCAGCAAAGGCCAACGGTGCCTGCGACGCGGTAGCAATATTCGCGCAGGCGGTCGAACGTTTCGTAGACGTTGACCGTCAGATCCATTTCCGCGCCCGAAATTAAATCGTGGAGGTAGCGCCTGGGAATTTGAAAGCGCTCGACGGTATCGCGAAACGCGGGCCAGACGGGCGAACCGCTTACATCGCCGGCGAGCGCGCGATCCATTTCCGCGCGAAGTGCGGCGAGGCCATGCTGCTTCGCTGAAAGTTCGCCGGGCTCGTCGGAAATATCGTCGGTGCCGCGCATGAACGCGTAAAGCGCGCAAAGGGCGTCGCGCTTCTGCGCTGGCAGCAGGCGAAAACCGTAATAAAAATTGCGCGCGGCCAGTCGCGCGACGTTCCGGCAGTAATCGTACGAATCCGAAACCGACAATTGCTGAGGAAACGGGAGTTCGCGAATCGGACTTTCAGACATGGCGTCCCGCGATTCCGGTTGTGGCTTGCGATGAACTATTTTGCGACGAGCCATTTTGCGAAGCACGATTTTGCGGCGTGGGGCTTTGCGGCGATGATGCACCGGTTGAATCGGTTGGCCATAGCCAGGACATGCAGCGCTCGAGGATGGCACCGCCTAGCAAACGAATTTGCGTCGCGCGGCCGATTGCGGGCCGGTGGTGCAACGTGTCGTAGCCGACTGTTTCAATTCCGTCGAGGACTGCGAGCCCGCCTTTTGTAAATAATTCGATATCGATGCGAATCTCGGTTGAAACCTGGCGAGCGAGCGGTGCACCTTGTGAGAAAAGCGCGCGCGTGCGAACGATCAATTCCTTCATGACTTTCACGAAACGCTCGTCGAATCGCCGGGCGACCACATCGTCAGCGGTCAAGCCGTGCTCGCGGAGAAGATCGAGCGGGATGTAGATGCGGCCTTTCTCGAGATCGCGATCCACGTCCTGCCAGAAATTAGCGAGCTGCAACGCCGTGCAAGTCGCGTCAGAGAGCGCCTGCCGCGCGGGATCTCGATAGCCGGTGAGATAAAGGACCAGCCGGCCAACCGGATTTGCAGAGTAACGGCAATAGTCGAGCACGCCTTGCCAATTTTCGTAGCGATGAACGGTCTGGTCATGGCGAAAGGCAATCAGAAGATCGCGAAACGGATCGATGGGAATGTCTAGCTCACGGACGGTCCCAGCGAGTGCGACGAAAACGGGATGCGATGGATTGCCGTTATATGTGTTTTGCAGCTCTCCGTCCCAAGCATCGAGAAGCTTCAGCGCCTTTTGCGGATCGGGGACTTCATCGCCGAGATCGTCGGCCCAGCGGCAGTAGGCGTAGACATTGTAGAAATGCTGATGCAAACGGCGCGGCAGCAGCCAGGAGACGACGTTGAAATTCTCGTAGTGGTGCGTCGCAAGCCAGCGAGTGTACCGGCGCGCTTGTTCAATCGAGCAACCTGCACGCGGCAGATTGCGTGCTATCTCCAGTTCGGGTGTCGCTTGCATGGAAATCCCGGACGGGCCGGGACAATTACGGAATAACTGCGGTCTTCAATTCCCCGTTCCGATGCTTCATTTCTTCAAAAATGTGAGGCAGTTCGGAAAGCGGAGCTTCGCCGGTGATGAAATCGGCCGGCCGGACTTCGCCACTTGCGATGGAGTCCAGGGCCTCGCGAATAAATTTGGGCGAATGATGGAAAGTCGATTTTATGGTGATCTCGGAATAGTGCAGCGCGGCGGGATCGAATTTGACTTCCGACCCGCGCGGGCAGCCGCCAAAGAGATTCACGGTGCCGCCCTTGCGCACCATCTGCACGGCCCATTGCCAAGTGAGCGGCGAACCAACGGCTTCGATGACGGCATCGGCGCCGCGCATGCCGTCGGTGAGTTCGCGGACACGAGCGATGGGATATCCCATCGAGGACACGTCGAGCGCAGCCATCGCGCCGAGGCGTTCGGCGGCGCGAATCTGGCTCTTGCGCTTGCCGAGAGCGATGACGCGCACGTTGCGCGCGGAAAGAACGCGAATGAATTTCAAGCCGATGGGACCGCAGCCGATGACGACGGCTGTGTCGCCCGCCTGCACGTTCATCTCGTGGATGCCGCGCAGAACGCAGGCCAGCGGCTCGACCATCGCCGCATCTTTGAAAGGAACGTGATCCGGGATTTCGAGCATGTTCTGCTGGACGATTCGCGCGGGAATTCGGATGTATTCGGCGTAGGCGCCGTTATTGAAGAGCAGGTCTTCGCAGAGATTGGGCTGGCCTTTGCGGCAATAGAGACAAACGCCGCAGGGCGCCGAGTTGCCGGGTACGACGCGCATTCCCGCCTTAACGCCGACGTTAACGTCGTCACCCGTAGACTCAATGACTCCCGCAAGCTCATGACCGAAGATCGACGGCGGCTGAATCATGCGGGCGTGAAAGCCCTGCTTCCAAACTTTGAGGTCGGTGCCGCAGGTCAGCGCGACTGCAACTTTGACGAGGACGTCGCTAGGGCCGATGGGCGGGATGTCCACCGTCTCGACGCGAAGATTCTCGCGGCCGTAGAGAACCGCGGCGGTCATGTGACCGTTATGCTCGCCTATATGGGTACTCATGAATTCACGACCACCACTTTTAAGGTATCACCAGCCGGATGCGCTGCCAACTCCAGGGCGCTGGCGATGTCCTCTAACGGGAACCGGTGAGAAATCAACTGCTTGACCGGAAGCCGGCGTTCGAACACGAGCTTCGCGGATTCCGCCTGATCTTCAATTGAGGCGCTATAGCTTCCGAGGATTTCTTTTTCTTCTACGCCGACGGCTGCCGCGGGAAAATCGAGCTGCATGACGGGATCATTATGGGCGAAAAGCAGGACGCGTCCGCCGGGACGGGCGAGAGCGAGCGCTTCGGGCACGAGGCTTGGGCTTGGCACGGCCAGGAGGATCGCGTCCGCGCCTCGGCCTTCGGTACGGCGGCGAATTTCTTCGAGCAAATTCCCGGCGGCCGGATCGAAAGATTCGGCGGCGCCAAAGCGGATGCTTGCGGCGCGGCGGCCGGGCATCGGATCGCTTGTGTAAACGGTGGCGCCTTCGTATTTTGCCAGAAGCATCAGCAGCAGGCCGATGGGGCCCTGACCGACGACCACGACGATTTCACCGGGAGCGACGCGCGCCTTGCGAACGGCTTTGAGGCAGGTGTTCACCGGCTCGACGAATGTGGCTTCTTCGAAGGAGACATCGGCGGGCAGCGGAATCATTCCCCGCTCGACGATCCAGGGCATGGCGCGAACGTACTGAGCGAAGCCGCCGCCATTCGGATCGAAACCGGCGGTGAGACCTGTCTTTTTGTAGCCGGCGCATTGCGAGAAAAGCTTGCGCTCGCAGAAATAGCAGTCGCCGCAGGGGACGTGGTGGAAACTGACGACGCGATCGCCGGGCTTGAAGCGGGTGACGCCATCGCCGACTTCAACAACGGTGCCGGCGAGTTCGTGGCCGAAAATCTGAGGCGGGGGAACGAAGCCGTGATGAATTTTCTTGATGTCGGTGCCGCAAATGCCGCAGGCGGCGACGCGGAACAGCACTTCACCGTCACGAATTTCGGGAATCGGGACGGTCTCGACGCCGACGCGTCCTTGGCCGCGATACACGGCCGCGCGCATCGTCTTCGAACTCGGCCGAAGGCCGGAGCCGGAATCGATAATGGCCGTAGTGCGGCTCATCGCGCAACTACTCCTTGGAGTTCGTCACGCGGCTGTGTGTCTGAAGCGAGCGAAAGGCCCCGTATATAGGATTCAAGAAAGCGCTTTAGCGTTTCGGCGGCGCTCTTGCTGCGGCGGCCGAGACGAATGACCGCGGGCACGGCGAGCGGGTGGCTGACTACATACTTCGCGACGCCGGGGACATTTACGGCGCCGTTATCATTCACAAGCGTGTTCACGTCAGCGGGGAGATCTTGATGCAACGAATCTGAGATTACGCGAATCGCGACGGCTGGAATTGCGTGCGTGCGAGCTGCGGAGAGAATTGCGAATGATTCCATGTCGGCGGCGTTCGCGAACGGGGCGATTTGAGATTTCTCTTCGGCAGTGGCGGCGATCTTGTCTACGCTTAGGAGGGTCTCGACTGTAGTGGCGCCGTTTGCGGCGGCGCGGGCTACGAGATCGCGATCGGAAATTATTGTTTGCGGGTTGCCGGGTGGTCGCTTGGTCCCGGAGGCGGGGGCCTCCGGGCTCTGATGTTGAACCGAGGTGGCTACGACCACGTCGCCTGCGTTCAGCTCGGAGCGGAGTGCGCCGGCGAAGCCTGCGGCGATGACTGCGTCGTACGGTTCACTCATTACAATTTCGGCGCAGCGGCTGGCGTTCTCCACGCCCATCCCTGTTACTAAGAAATCGGCGGTGACTCCACCGATTTCGGACTCGTGAATCGTGATGCCGTTCTCAACACGAGTGCGCAGGCTCAGCGCCTTTTTCCAGGGTGCGAATTCCGTCTCGACCGCAAATGTGACCAGAACCTTCATGCTACGCGGCGGCAGCGACTGCGCGCCGCACTCCCCTTGGCAAATATCCGTTCGTTTCGTACCAATTGACGGCGCGATCGAGCGCGGCGCTGACCGGGCCTGCCGCGAAACCCAATTCGCGAATGGCTTTCGAGCAATCCACGAACATATTGTGCCGGGCAATTTTCACGCCTTCGACGGGAATTTGCGGCTCGCGGCCGAGAATTCGCGAAATCGTGTTTTCGGCGTATGCGTAGCCGAGCGCGACGCTGTGAGGAATCTTCAATCGCGGCGCGGGTATGCCGGTGATTTCCGCGAGGGTGTCGAGCATTTGCTTGAGCGTGAGATTTTCCGCGCCGAGCAAATAGCGTTCGCCGATGCGGCCCTTTTCGGCGACGAGGAGATGGCCCGCGGCGACATCTTCGACCGCGACGAAATTCAGGCCGGTCTCGACGTAGCCCGGCATTTTCCTCGTGAGAAAATCGACAATGATTTTGCCGGTCGGAGTCGGCTTCCAATCGCCGGGGCCGACAGGCGTGGTGGGCATGGCGATGACGACAGGCAAGCCGGATTGCGCGGCCTTGAGCGCTTCCTGTTCGGCGAGCCACTTCGAGCGCTTATAGTGGCCGACCATTTCATCGAGCGTTGAGTTTGTGGATTCGTTCGGAAGCGACGGACGATCGACGGCGACAGTCGCGACTGTGCCGGTGTATATGAAGCGTTCGACATTGGCGCGGCGCGCGGCTTCCAGCAAGTTGCGCGTGCCGGTGACGTTGCTCCAGTAAATTTCTTCGGGGTGGCGCGACCAGAGACGGTAGTCGGCGGCTACGTGGAAGACCCAGGCGATGCTGGTGAGAGCTCGATCGAGAGACGCAGAATCGCGGAGGTCGCCTTCGACGCGCTCGACGTCCATTCCGCGCAGCGCTCGCGCGTCGCTCTCGCGCCGAGCCAGAATTCGCACAGAGTGCCCGGCGGAGAGAAGTCGTCCCGCGACGTGGCTGCCCACGAAACCCGTGGCGCCCGTGACGAGCGTCTTCATAGAATTCGGAAAACCTCTTCCTTTGGCGCGCTGCTGGTTGGGATGGGAGCGCTGGTTGAGTGTCCGTTGTCATTGCCACTCGAACGACCATTCGAATGGCCATTTGAATGGCCGTTGCCATTGGTGTACGCGTGACCGTTGCCGTTGGTTTTCGCGCCCTTCTTTGCGCCGCCCATGCGGCCGGAGAGCTGCCACTTCAGCATTTTCCAGGTGTCGCCCAATTTTTTGTTGCCGCCAAGAACGGCGGAAGGCTCGTAGCCGGACTGCACCATGCAATCCTGACAGCGAGGATCGCGGCCGCGGCCGTATTTTTCCCACGGCGTGTTGTCAATGAACTCTTTGAAGGTGGCGTGGTGCGCGTCGGTCATCAGGTAGCACGGGCCCTTCCAGCCGCGTGGGTTGTAAGTGGGATTGCCCCAGGCCGTGCACATCAGCTCGCGCTCGCCGCGCAAATATTCCATGTAGATGGGCGAGGTGATGACGTTGAAGTCTTCGAGCAACTGGCTGGCGCGCCGGAATTTTTCGCGGACTTCCTCGCGCGACATAAAAATGTCTTTGGTCTGAACGGCGGCGTAGGAATACGCCGGAGACATCATGTAGCCGTCCACGCCCAGTTCGCGGAGAACTTCGAACAGTTCGGCGATTTCCTCGAGATCGGTTTCCTTATAGATGGTGGTGTTGGAGCAGACGAGGAAACCGGCGGCTTTGGCGGCTTTGATGCCGTCAATCGCTTCGCGGAACACGCCGTCCTTCTCGACGCACAAATCGTGCGTCTTCTCGAGGCCGTCGAGGTGGACGTTAAAGAAAAAGCGTGAGGTGGGCTTGAATTCGTTGAGGCGCTTGCGGATGAACATTCCGTTGGTACAGAGATAAATGTTCTTCTTGCGCTTCAGAATTTCGGAAGTGAGGCGGCCAATTTCGGGATAGATCATGGGCTCGCCGCCGCAGATGGAGACGATGGGAGCGCCGCAATCATCGAGTGCGGCGAGACACTGTTCGACCGTCAGCATTTCGTTGATGGTGGATTTGTATTCGCGGATGCGGCCGCAGCCCGTGCAGGTGAGATTGCACGCATGCAACGGCTCGAGCATCATCACCAGCGGAAATTTTTCCTCTCCGCGGATTTTTTTCCCTGCGAGGTAGCCTGTCAGGTTGGCCGTCAGGCTAAGCGGAAATCTCATTCAATCCCCCGATGCAATTTTCGATATGCGATGCCTTGCGGCCCCGGCTTGGTGGCGGTGAATTCGGTTCGTGCGTCCCGCAAGTTGCGGTAATGCGCCAGGGCGTAAAGCGGAAACGAATTTCGATACAGGTGATATTTCAAGTAGAAGACGGAGGGGAAACCTGTGCCGGTAAATTCCTCTTCGTCCCAAGTGCCGTCCTCGTTCTGAGCGTCCACCAGATATTTCACAGCGGCGTGAACGGCTGGATCATCCGCTCCGCAAACGGCGAGCAATCCGATCAACCCCCAGGCGGTTTGCGATGCCGTGCTCAAGCCCCTACCCTTCCAATTGGAGTCGGAGTAGGAGTGCAAAGATTCACCAAAACCGCCGTCCGGATTCTGAACCGAGCGGAGCCAATTCGCGGCGTGCTGGCACTCGGGAGCGTTGCCGAGGCCGAGTGCTTCCATCGCGCGCAAAACGCCGCTGGTGCCGTAGACGTAGTTGACACCCCAGCGGCCGTACCACGGGCCATCGGGCGCCTGATCTTTTTGCAGGAAGGCGAGCGCGCTTTCCATCGCTGGGTGGTCAGCCGGCCAGCCGAGTTTTGCAAGAGCCTCCATCGAGCGCGCGGTGACGTCCGCGGTGGAAGGATCGAGCATGGCATTGTGATCGGCAAACGGAATGTTGTTCAGGAGCGTGAGATTGTTGTCGCGATCGAAAGCGCCCCAGCCGCCGTCGCGATTCTGCATGCTCAACATCCAGGCGAGGCCGCGGCGGAGGGCGCCCTCCATTCGTTGCTTATCGGGATATCCCACGCGGGCGAGAGCCATCAGAACGAATGCAGTGTCGTCAACATCCGGGAAGTGATCGTTGCGGAATTCGAAGGCCCAGCCGCCGGGTTCGCCATCGCGATTCTTCACTTGCCAGTCGCCACCGCCCGTGATTTGCGCGTCGAGCATCCAATTCGCAGCTTTCACGAGCGCAGAGTGCCTGGGCTCAATGCCGGCTTCTTCGAGCGAAACCATAGCGATGGCGGTATCCCAGACGGGCGAAACGCAGGGCTGCATGCGGATCACATCGCCATCTTCAATCTCGTGAGCCGTGAGGTGCTTGATCTGCTCCTGGACGACTGGATCCTCGAAGCTGTAACCAAGAGCGTGCAGACAGAAAACCGAATTCTGCATGGACGGATAAATCGCCGCCAATCCTTCGGTTCGATCCATGCGCTCGAGAAGCCACTTCTTGGATTTTTTCAGAGCTAGAGTGCGGAACGGCTTCCAGGGCAACTGCTCGTAGAGTTTCATTGCCCGGTCAGTGGCAAGAAAGAAATTCCGCCAGGAGACAACTTCGCGATCCCACTCGAAGGCTTTACGCCTGCGCTCGGGCTCGGCAAAAAGCTCATCCACGAATCCTGCGGGAGTGATGTTCCACTTGGGTCTTAAGCCGTACAACACGGAGAGCGTGACAACGATGGCTCGCGTCCAGGACGACATTTCGTAGAGATTCACGAAAAACCAGCGCGGCAGAAGGACCAATTCTGGAGGAATGGCGGGAGCAAGGTCCCAATCGACGGCGCCCATCAAGGCCAAATGAAGACGCGTATACGAGTTCGAACTCTCGATGCCACCGAGAGCGACGATTCTCGCGCGCGCCTTGCGCATGTGGGGAGCCTGAATATCGTCTCCGATGAGCTTGAGGGCAAAATAGGCCTTTATGGTCGCGTTCAGTTCAGCCGGGCCCTTCGGAAAGATGTTCCAGCCGCCGTCGGGCAATTGGAGGCGTGTAATGTGGTTCGCGAGCTTCGGAATCTTAGGGGAGTTCTGTTCTCCGATGACGAAGTTGTAGACGATATAGTCGGAATTCAGGGTGATGTCGGCCTCAAGCTCGCCCCACCAGCAGCCGGCCGGCAATTGGGCCGCGAGAAGCCACCGCGTAGTGCGATCCACAGCCTGATCGACGAGGCCATCGAGAGTGCGGACAGGGACGGTCGCAGTAGCTCCGCCGTGCTGGCCGCTTGACGATCGCGATGTCATCAGTCCTTCCGACATATAAACTTTCCAGCTCCTCAGGTATGGAATTGGATGCGCACCAGGCATCGCCCGGCGCAGGGCCCGAACACAATCTAACGTTCCAGAATAGCCGGATACGTGAAGTCCGAAGCCGAGAGCACTCCGCGCCGCCCGGGTTTGATCCCCCACTGCTCAGGCCGGCGACCTCAATCACAAACGGCCCCAGCGCCGTATCCTAAAGATGGCCAAGAATCGCTGGTGGTTGCATCGTCGATCCCCAACGATTCCAGATAGATACAGACGGCCCCGGTAAATTATGTAGGCTAATGGCTTCCGGGTCAACAAAAAAGACTGGCGCGGGGACTGGCGTGCAGGCGAGCCGCGGGAGGCTGCGAGAGCTTTCGAAGGGACGTTTGAGGCATGTGGAAAATCATTCTGTGTACAATTCGAGACATGCTTATTCCATTTTGCGAAGACGCTTTCCTATTTCCGGCAGGCGAGCGAGCCACGCGTACTGCTCTTTGAATCGATCCAAAGGGCGCGCGGGAGTTCCCCAGACGATCTGACCGGAGCGAATCTTCTTTCCTGTAGGGATTCCGGCTTGGGCGCCGACGATTGCACCGTCCTCAATGGCGCAGTGATCGGCGATTCCGACTTGCCCACCGATTACAACTCTGCTGCCAATGACGCTGCTGCCTGAAATACCGGTCTGAGCGGCAATAACTGTGTTTTCGCCGATTTGGACGTTGTGGGCGACCTGAACGAGGTTATCAATCTTGACGCCGTTGGCGATGCGGGTAGCATCGAGCGCTCCCCTGTCAACGGCGGAGTTGGCGCCAATTTCGACGTCATCACCAATTTCCACATTTCCGATCTGAGGGAACTTCCAATGGCGGCCTTCCCCAAAGACGTAACCGAAGCCGTCCGCGCCGATAACCGTTCCGGAATGAATAACGACGCCGCGACCGAGGCGGACGCCCGCATAGAGGGTTACGCGAGGATACAAATGGCAGTCTGCGCCGACGGAGGAACCTCGGCCTACGAAGCAGAATGCATCGATCTCAGCACCTGATCCTATGGAGACATCTCCTTCGATCACGACATGGGGTCCGATGGCCACGTCGGCGGATATTTGCGCGTTGGGAGAGATGAGCGCAGTCTCATGTACGCTACCGGGCACGCGTCTGCGTGGGAAGAGCCAGGCTGCGGATTTGGCGAACGCCAACTTGGGCGACCCGACGCGGATTACGGTTTTTCCGGTGAGCTCCAGCCCCGGCGGGGCCAGGACGCATTGTGCGCGCGACGCCTCGGCTCTTGCGCGATGCTTCTCACTCTCGACGTAGATCAAGCTCTCAGGGCCGGCGTTCTCGGGGCTGCCGAGCGAAGAGATTGGAGCGTGCGGGTCTCCTTCGACGTCTGCATGCAGATGCTGAGCGAGATCTGAAGCGGTGCAAGTCATATCAGCCTCACGGACTTTAAATTATGAAATGCAGTTATCCATCCAGTGGTACGCGTTAGCTACAACGTCGGAACGCGAAGTGACGAGCGACGCTAGAACGGATAAAACGGCTTCTCGCCCGGCGGCCGTGTCTTCCAGCGTTTGTGCACCCAGAGCCATTGATCCGGATGCGCGCGGGCGAAATTCTCGACGACTTTCATAAATTTAGCCGTGTTCGCAATGACGTCTTTGTCTTCATCTTCGGTTCGCTCAGGTTCGACGGCAGGCTCGAAGTGCAAACGATACTTGCCGATTGCGTCGTCCCAGTAAGCGTAACCGGGAACCACGGCGGCGCCGGTGCGCAGAGCGAGCCGCGCCAATCCAGAAGTGCTGCACGCAGGAATTCCGAAGAACGGGACGAACACGCCCTCGTCGTGAGAAGTGTTCTGGTCGGCGAGCACGCCGATCGCGCCGCCGCCGCGCAAAATCCGGAACATGGCGCGGGCGGAATCGTTCTTGTCAATCATGCGGCAGCCCGAAAGACAGCGATATTGATTTACGAGCGCGTCCACGCGGCGATTTTCGATTGGCCGCGCGAGAAAATTGCAGGGATAACCGTATACGGCGTGGGCGAACGACGAAAGCTCCCAGGGGCCCATGTGCCCGGTAAGGAAGAGCAGTCCTTTTCCGCGGCCAAGGGCTTCGAGATAGTTTTCGTTGCCGCTGAGAATGATGACGCGGTCGATATTTTCGCGATTGTATTTGGGGAACTGGGTGAATTCGGCGCCCATCCAGCCGATGTTGCGCACCATTTTGCGGATGGTTTCGCGGCGTTGCGACTCGTTCCAATCGGGAAACGCGAGCTTGAGATTGAAATCGGCGGCGCGGCGCAGAGGCGCGCGGACCCAGTATGCGAGTCGCGCGAAGGCGGCGCCCACGGCGCGCGCGAGCGGACGCGGGAGCAGTCCCATTCCTTTCATGACCGACCACGCGGCAAGATATTCGAAGCGTTCGCGCATGTGCGGCCATTTTGTCATAGACGCGAGCGAACGAGCTACCTTGGATGAAATTGGGGGATCAAGTCTGGGTTGCCATTCTGATGATTCAAATCTGGGAATTCGAATTCTGGCGACTCAAAATCGGACGGTTTCTTTTGATAAACTTGGCGCACATTGACCAAGAGCCAGCGCGCGCTAAAAATTATAGCCATCATCGTCGCGGTGTTTGTTCCGGCCGTGGCGTTCTTTACGCAGCTCGCGACCGTAGGCCTGATCGGCCCGGACGAACCGCGTTATGCATTTATCGCGCGGGCGATGGCGCAAACGCATGACTGGGTGACGCCGCGCCTTTATGGACAGCCGTGGTTCGAGAAGCCGGTTCTTTACTACTGGATTGCCGGAATCGGATTTCGATTTCTAAAGTCGGGGGAAATTGCGGCACGATTGCCATCGGCCATCGCGGCGCTGCTGGCAGCGTGCGCGATTGGTTGGTTTGCGCTGAAAGAATACGGCGAAAGGACCGTGTGGATCGCTGTGATGATTTTTTCGACGACCGCCGCGACTATCGCGTTTTCGCGGGCGGCGACGCCGGACATGCTGTTCAGCGCGAGTCTGGCGTTCGCGATGGTGTGCGCCGGCGGAATTCTGCGCGAGGACGGCGTGCTTCGCGGCTTGCAGAATTCGGCGGCAGATGATTCACCGGAATCGCCGGGCAAGACGACGTCACCAAGCAGGACGACCGCGAGTGCGGCGTTGTTCGGCGCGTGGCTGGGCGTGGCGACGCTGGCGAAGGGGCCGGCGGCAATCGTACTCGCGGGCGGAAGCTTAGGGCTGTGGGCGCTGTGTTCGCGCAATTGGAAAGCGTTGCGGCGATTCGTTCATTGGTATGCAGTCGGAGCGTTCGCAATTGTCGCGGCGCCGTGGTATGCAATCTGCGCGGCGCGGAATCCGGATTTCTTGCGGACGTTTTTGTTTTTGCACAACGTCGAGCGCTATATCAGTCCGGTATTTCAACACGTCCAGCCGTTCTGGTTCTTCGGGCCGATTCTGCTGTTCGCGCTTGTCCCGTGGACAATACTTCTCTTGCCCGCGGCCGCGGAGGGCTGGCGGCTATGGCGCGAAAAATCCTGGCGTGATTCTCCCGGATTCTTCGTCGCATGCTGGGTGATTTTTCCGGTGCTCTTCTTCAGCGCATCGCAATCGAAATTGCCGGGATACATACTTCCCTGCATTCCCGCGCTTGCGCTTCTTTTCGCCGTTGGCCTGGACCGATGGATCGCCCAGACGAAATGGCCGACTCGCTATTTGCTCGCGGCGGCGGGACTGACACTCTGGCTAGTATTGTTTTACGTCGCCCAGCAGTTCGCGCCATACATTCCTGACTACTTCACGCGAGACGTCCGCGCATTCGAAATCCTGGTGTTTTTTGTGGTCAGCACGACTCCCTTCCTGGCGCGGCCACGCGTGGCCACCGGAATGCTGGCTGCGTGCGTGTTGTTCGTGCTGACGATCGGCGGAATCGCTCTATCGATAAAAACGCCACCGCTCTCGGCCCGGCCGCTGCTGCCAGCGCGCGCGTGGTTCGTGGCGCATCGGGATGAAGCTGTCACCGTCTATCACGTGAATCGCAATTGGGAATATGGTTTGAACTTTTACTACGGACGGGAGCTACCGGAGTGGACGCCGAACATTGCCGGCGTGTCCGTTCTTTTCACGTCGCCCGAGGGCCTAAGCGAGTTGAGCGATAAAGCGATGGTGGGAAACATCTCGCAGTTTGGCAATCCGCCGTGCGTGAGAGCGCTGGTGGTGCCCGACGAGCCCTAGCCCCAGAGTGCTAGTGGACGGCTTGGCCTGAAACGGGAAGATTGAGGAGGAAAAACGAAGAGAGCATATTCTCGTACGTCTTGCGGTCCTCATCGCCCATTTCGGAATAAGACACGCGCGTTGATTCCTGGCGCTTGGGATCAGGAGATTTCTGAAAGAGTTGAGTCGTGGACAGGGCGAGAAGCGGGCGGTCTTGCGACTGGATGAAAAGTTTGGCGGTTCCAAGCAAGCGGCCGAAATGGGCGGAGACTGGCGGGTCCTGCCGGTATTGATAGTTAATGAGATGAAATCCAATTTCGCAGAAGCGCATCACGAAAGGCAACGCCGTCAGCCCGGTCTTTTTCACCTGGATGCGCAGAAGATCCACGGGATCGTCGTAGACGGAATCCACGGCGACGGCGACGATGCGAGGATCGGCTTCGGCCGCTTCGAGGGCCGCGTAGGCGCCGAGATCCATGCCCCAAACGCCGAAATGTTTCGGATCCACATCCGGACGGCCGGCCAAGGCGTTAATCGCGGAGCGCAGTTCATCGGCTTCGCGATAGCCTAAAGTGGTCGCATTCGGACTCGCCCCGTGCCCGGCGAAATCAAACACGAAGACGTTGTATTGCTGATCCTGAAGCGCCGATACAAGCGTGAGAATATCTCCGCGTTGCGAGCCGTAGCCGTGGCAGAAAACGATGGTGGCCGCGCCCTGCAAGCCCGGAAAGAACCAGCCTTCCCTCTCGCCACCATTAACTGGGAATGAAAACGTGGCCGGATGGCCCATCATGACGCTCAGGTCCATCGTGGTGGGATTGCGGGAGGGCTTCAAGACTTGCCGCAACAGAAATGCCGCGGTGACTGTTGTTCCAAAGACGGCAAATAATAGGACGGCCAGTACGCCAGAGATGGCTTTGGCGAGCGGGGTCGTCGGGTACCTGAGCTCAGACAACAGGGACATGAGAATCCTGTGAAAAGCTTCGCTAAATTGATATCGTGCCGGATGTTAGCACAATTCAGAAAGCGCACTGAGTGGCTACGCTCACTTGTTTGCTGCGTGAGTAATATTTGGGCGCAAACCGAGGCGAGGCTATAATCCATCCGTGGAGCAAAAGTCCAAGACGGTCCAGCTCCTCGACCTCCGGCAGATGCAGACGCGCGACCTCGAGCGTCTGTTTGAAGAAGAAGCTCGCTACTGGCGTGATGAACTCTCCTGGGATTACCGGCCTTCCCTCGATTTGATCCGGCGCTTCGTGGATTCGCACACGCTTGGCGGCTATGTGGCGCGTGAAGGATACGAGGCGGCAGGATACGGATTCTACGTTCTCGAAGATCACAAGGGATTGATCGGCGGCCTATTCGCGTCTCCTCGCTTTCCGCAAGCCGAAGTTACCGACAGCCTGCTGAGCGAAATGCTCGCGACGCTGCGCGCGACGCCGCGCGTGAATCGCGTGGAAGCGCAGATCATGCCATTTGGCGGGGCGCTCGACGCCGCGCTGCTCTCGCAACATTTCCGGCTTTATCCGCGCCAATTCATGATGCTGAAAATTTCAGAAGTGAAATTGAAAGGCGTTGCGCTTTCAGCGGGGATGAGAATCGAGAGGTGGAGCGACCGCAACTTCGAAGCGTGCGCGAGGCTCATTCAAATTTCGTACGCGGATCATGTGGATGGAGACATCAACGACCAATACCGCAGCGAAGCAGGGGGAATGAAATTTTTGCGGAATATCGTGATCCTGCCGGGATGCGGACAATTTCTGCCGGAGGCATCGTTCCTGGTCCGCGAAGCGAGCGGCGAGCCGCCGATCGGGATGGTGCTGACGTCAACGGTGGCCGAAGGCGTGGGACACACGACGCAGATTTGCGTGAGGCCGGGCTATCGCGGTGCGGGGATTGGGCGCTATCTGATGGAAGCGTCTATACAGGCGCTACGCGCGCGGCACTTTCATTCGCTCTCGCTTACGGTGACTTCGATGAACGCGACGGCAGTGAAACTTTACGAGGAACTGGGATTTCGTACGCTCAAGAATTTCGCGGCGGGAGTCTGGCACGCATGAAGCAAAAAATTGCGATGGTGAAACGGACAGGCGGATTACTTTCTGGTGCGCTCGCGTAGCAAGCCTTTCAGCTCGTTCATAAATTCCTTCACATCCTTGAAATCCGAATAGACGGAAGCGAAGCGCACGTAAGCGACTTTGTCGAGCTTCTTGAGGCGTGACATCAGCAGCGCGCCGATTTCTTCCGTGGTGAGTTCGCGCTCGGTGGATTCGCTGACGACTTGTTCGGCCTCGTCCACAATGGCCTCGAGCTTCGCGGTTGGAACAGGGCGCTTCTCGCAAGCCTTGAGCAATCCCTGAAGAATTTTTTTGCGGTCGAAGCGCTCGCGGCGGCCATCTTTCTTGATGACCATGTAGGGCACTTCATCAATGCGTTCGTAGGTGGTGAAACGGCGGTTGCATTTGAGGCACTGACGACGGCGGCGAATCAGATCGCCTGCGCGGCCTTCGCGTGAATCTACAACTTTGTCGTTGATATTGGCGCAGAAAGGGCACTTCATGGCTGGGCGTCTCGCTTCGCACTGCGGTTGCCCAGCCGAGCGTCTTCGTTCTGGTTTTCCTGGGCCATGTGTTCTTCTGCTTCGAGCACGACAGCTTCCTTTTCGGCGCTGGCCACGCGCTTTAATTCACCCATGGACCAGCCTTCGCGAAGCAACAGCGGAATGCCCACGAGAATCGAGCTTGCGAAGGTGATCAGCCAGATGGAAATGGCCGCGGCTGCCGCCGGCTCCTTTTCTACTCCAAAGATGACGGTGAAAACAAGAAACGTGGCGACCTGAGCACCGCCGCCGACACCCGGCAATTGCAGCGCAGAACCAATCATCGTAAACGCGAGGACCAGCATCGCGCCCGAAAAAGTGAGCGCGGCGAGTGCGCCGCCGAAGGCGTGCGCGACCCAGACGTAGATGAACACGACGAGAATCCAGTGGGCCGCGGTCCAACATAGGGCTGCGCCGAGATCGCCCCAGGTGCGCAGAGCGTGAAGGCCTTCACTCAATCCGGCAATTAGGGCAGCGAGTTTGACTTGCCAGCCGGAGCGGATCTTGCCCTCGACCACCGAGCGCTCGAAGCGGCTAGCCACAACTCCCGCGCCATGAAGGCGGAAGTAAATGAGAAACGCGGTGAGTACGGCGAAGGCGACGAGGATCGCTGCGCCGCCGGTCTGCACGGCGTGCATCAACGGAGTTCCGCTCGCCGCGGTAAGCCCGCCGCTGGAGATGGCGATGAGCGCGAGGCCGGCAAATACGGCGGTGGCTCCCAAATCGAGAACGCGCTCGAGCAGATAGACACCGAACATTCCCGGCGCCGGCAGATTTTCTTTGCGGGCAATGAGGAGGGGGCGGATCGGTTCGCCCGCGCGGCCAAGAAGGAACAGGCAGGCGAAGCCCATCAGGGTGCCCGAGTAGAGGCTCACGATGTTGCTAGGACCGAGATAGCGGGACATTCGTTGCCAGCGAAAGGCGCGGATTAGATACGCGAAATAAGTGGACGCGACGCCGAGCAGCAGAAGATATAAATTCGCGTGGCGCCATGCGTTGCCGAGAAGACTCCAGCGAAATCCTTCGAGCGCAATGGAGTTACGGAATTTGTAGAGGAGCGCGGCGAGGGCGACGACGGCCAGAAAGAGAATGATGAACTTGCGAAGCGATCGGCGCATCCGAGGCGACCGTAGCAGCTAAGCGCGCAGGGTGTCAAGTTTCGCAGGGCAATGGCGTTGTTTGGTTCGCACGGGTTTGGATCGGCAGACGCCATGAGTCTAGGCTGGACTGATGGGCTGGGCGCGTTCGGCGGCGAAGAGTGAGGTGTTATGATCGGCGCGGGAGAGTATTCGTGCCGCGGCTCACGAAGACCATTATTCCTCGCATTCAGAAATCGCTCGCTCGACGGGGAGTGATAGCATCGATTTTTCGCGGCGTGCTTCTGCCGATTCAATTGTTTCGAGAGCATCGCAGCGCGAAGCAGCTTGCGCGAGAGACGGCGCGGAGCGATTTCGATGTGGCCCACGGCGTTGACACCGACGGCGATACCGGCGGCGTGACCTTCCTGAGCGATCTGGAGATTCCGAGCGCGAATTGGATTTATGGCTTCAATTACCTGCCGATTGACGCGGAGCAATTCCGCGCGGCCATATCGACTCTCGAAATCGAATTTAACGATTTCGTCTTCATCGATTACGGTTCGGGAAAAGGGCGCGCGCTTCTGTTCGCGCCGAGCTTCCCTTTCAAGAGGATCATCGGGATCGAGTTCGCGCCCGAGCTTGACGCCATCGCGCAGAAAAATATCCGAAAATATTCGAGTCCGGACCAGAAATGCAATTCAATCGAAGCGTATTGCATGGATTTCACGCAGTACTCATTGCCACCGGAGCCGTCGGTATTATTTTTTAACCGGCCGTCCGAAGCAGTGCCCCTTGCTAAGGCGCTCGAGAACATTCGCAAGTCATTTCGTGAGACGCCGCGGCCGATTTACGTGGTCTTTATCGCTCCGGCCTACAAAGAAATCGAAACAGTCCTCGATAGCGCCGATTTTTTGGTGAAGATCGCGGAGAACCGGGATGTCGCATTTATGGTTTACAGGAGCGTCTGACAGGACCGAGGAGAACCGGCACGAAAAGCGGATTGCCCGTAAATTATTGGCGTACTTGTGTTTTGGGAGCAAGCGTGGCTAATATGCCGCCCAGCCACGGAACTTTTCGGCGTGAAAATGCGTTTCTCTTGATGAGGCCGAAAAGCGATGGCGGCTGTGAGGCTGACACGGATTGGAGCCCGATGCCCAACTGGTACAAAAATGCCTGCGGGGCGAAGGGCCGGCGTGGGAGGAATTGGTGCATCGCCACGCGCGCCGCGTGTTCGGGCTGTGTTATCGCTTCACGGGAAATTCGCACGAAGCGGAAGATCTGAGCCAGGAAGTATTTCTCAAGATCTACCGGTCGCTTGCGAGTTACCGGCCAGCGGCCGGCGGTTTTCCGACGTGGCTCACAAGCGTGACGCGCAATCTGCTGGTGGATCATTACCGGCGGACCAAGCGCGACCGGCTTACGGATTCGATCGAAGACGAGATGCCGCGGCTCGAGGAAAAGCACTCGTCCACGCGCACGCCGTTCAAGCATGTGGCCGACGCGGAACTGAGCGACCAAGTGCAGCATGCGCTTTCGCGGCTTTCGCCTGAATTGCGCGAGGCGGTGATCCTGCGGGACTTGCAGGGTCTGGAATACAACGAGATTCAAGAGGTTCTATCGGTGCCCGAAGGAACGGTAAAATCAAGAATTAATCGGGGCCGAATCGAGCTGGCAAGAATTCTGGAACAATTGGGATTGAGACCGGCATAGCGGCAGAGAGAGACAATGAACTGGACTTGCGCACAAATCGAAGAGCGGCTGAGCGATTATCTCGATAATCGTCTCGATCCAGCGGAAGTAGCGGAGCTGAATCGCCACGTGGACGGTTGCGCCGAGTGCACGCGCTTGATCGAGCAGGTGGGCACGGCGGTACGGCAAATGCGTTCGCTCGCGCCCGTGGAAGTTCCGGCGCTGCTCATCCATTCGATACTCGATCAGACGATTGGGCCGCGTACGGAGAAAAAGGGATGGCGCGGCTGGTTCGCGTGGGCAGATTTCGTGGTGCAACCGAAGTTCGCGATGGGCGCGCTGACTTGCGCGGTGACATTAATTATTCTCGGCTACGCTGCCGGTCTCAGCCCCGCGAAAATCAGGAAGGGCGATCTTGCGCCCGGGAACGTTTTTCGCGCTGCCAACCGGCAGGCTCATCTTACTTATGGACGCACGCTGAAATACGTGAACGATTTGAAAGTCGTTTACGAGATTCAGTCGAGGCTGAGACCGGAAGAATCGCCGGCGCGTGAACGCGAGCGGCAAGAAGCGCCGGCCTCGCCGACGCCGCAGGAAAAATCGCAGCAAGATTCGCGTCCGGGCCGAAGCTCGACACTCGATGCGAACCTGTACGCCTACATCGCCACGCGCGAAGCCGCGAGGAGCCAACAATGAAGTGCGCCGTTCACCCGGAAGTGGATGCTACCGGCTTTTGCCGGAATTGCGGCAAGCCACTCTGCCCCGAGTGCACGCGCGATGTGAAGGGCGCGCTTTATTGTGAAACTTGCGTTTCGGCGCAGATGGCGACGCCTGCCGTGAAGCCGGACGTCAATCCCGGAGCGGCGGCGGCGTTGGGGCTGATTCCTGGATTGGGCGCGGTTTATAACGGCGAATATACGAAGGCCATCGTCCACGTGGCGATCTGGGGCGGCTTGCTTGCGGCTGGCATCACGGGCGCACTTGGCGATCTCGCGGCGCTCGGATGGGTCGCTTTCGGGCTTTTTCCCATTTACATGGCAGTTGACTCATATCGAGTGGCGAAAGCGCGCTACATCGGCGCGCCCCTGGCTGAACCTGCGCCCGCGGGAAGACTTCCTATCGGCGCGCTCGTGCTTGTCGGGCTGGGTATTCTGGCGCTGCTAGGAAATTTCGGGCTGATCCGCGGCGAGGTGATTGACCGGGGCTGGCCGTTGATACTCATCGCGATAGGCGTGTGGCTGCTGGTGAAGCGCGGGTACGGAAGGCCTACGGGAGGCACAAGATAATGCCGGATGAAGTGCGTTGCACGTGTGCAAGGTGCCGGTTGCACGGACTGATGGGTCCCGCGATTCTGATTACGATTGGTGTGCTCTTTCTCATTCAGCAATTCTCGAATCGAATTACGTTCGGGGAACTCTGGCCGATCATTTTGATTGTCATTGGCGCGGTGAAGCTGCTCGAAGCGACGGCCTCGACCGCAGGGCACGTGGACAAGGAGAAGGGCGCGTGAGCGGCGGCCTAGGGACGCGCAGCGCTCGCGATTGCATACAAATATGAGCAACGGCCGGGGACAGCGGCAATCGGTGTTTGGCGGGCTGGTCCTGATTTTGATCGGTATTTTATTCCTTCTACATCGTTTCCGGCCGGAACTTGGAATCGCACATTTCTTCCGTCTTTATTGGCCTCTCCTGCTTATCGTTTGGGGAATCGCAAAACTCATTGAGAATTTCGCGTACCGCAACGCCGGAGATCCACGGCGGCCGGTTATCACCGGCGGCGAGATTGCGCTGCTGCTGCTTTTGGTCTTCCTGGCTTTGGGACTCGACAGTTATGACAAAGTGAGGGCGCGATTCCCGGAACTCGATCTCGGGGATATCTGGACGAATAATAAAGGCGTCCCGGTGGCCGAAGATCTTCCGGCGCAGAAAATACCTCCGAACTCTTCGATTTCGATCGACACCGATCAGGGCGACATTACGGTTTTTGCGGAGGACACCGCCGAGCTTCGCGTGGTGGCTACGAAAACGGTGACGGCTCTGAGCGACCAGGAGTCGCGCAAACGCGCGGAAGAAATCACGGTGGCGATTGCGCCGGGCGCCAATGGTGGGTACGAAGTGCGCCCATCTGGGACCTCCGGCCGAGGACACGCACGAGTGGACTTCGAGGTACACGTACCAGCGAAGGCCACGATTATCGCCAAGACGGAAAAGGGAGATATCAACGTCGGCGGGGTTTCGGGAACTGTGACGGCGACGACGCAGAATGGCGATGTCGAAGTTCACGACACTGGCGCTGTCACAATTGCAGTGCAAAGCGGCGATGTCCGCGTGACGCATGTTACTGGCGATGTGAACGTGAAAGGGCCAGGAAACGACGTGACTGTTTCCGATGTCAGCGGCGATGCGACGTTCGACGGAGATTTTTACGGCTCAGTGCAGCTTGAAAAGATCGCGCAGACCACGCGGTTCACGTCATCGCGCACAACTCTGACGATCTTGAATCTGCGCGGCCACCTCGACCTTGATTCCGGAGCACTGGCGGTTTCCGACGTGCGAGGCAGCATCCGCGTGGCCACGCGCGATCGCGACGTCAACCTGGAAAACACGGCCGGGCGGATTGAGATCAGCGACGCGCACGGCGATGTGTCGGTGGATTTGAACCAGCCCCCGAAGGACGAAATCAACATAGCGAACGACACGGGCGGCGTGGAAGTCGCTCTTCCGGCGACGTCAACTTTTGAAATTTCGGCTTCGTCACGTTCGGGTGATATTCAGAGCGACTTCGGTTCTTCGGGATTGAACCAGCAGAGCAGCGAAGATTCGTCGACCTTGAACGGGAAAGTCGGGACGCGCGGGCCGAAGATCACCATTACCACGAGCTACGGAACGATCAAACTCAGCAAGTCTGAATCGTAATTCGTAATTCCAGGATAGCCGCGATAAAGGCTGCCGGGCTGAAAGCCCGGCGATACAAGTGCCAGCCGCTGGCGATCGCCTAACTGCGACGCGGCTAGCGCTCTGCCATTCGATCTAGCGTCGCAAAAAAATCGGGGAAAGAGACTGCGGCGCATTCGGCGTCTTGAATCACTGTTGTTCCTTCGGCGCCGAGGCCTGCGACCGCCAGCGCCATCGCAATGCGATGGTCGCCGCGCGGATCAATTTTTGCGCCGCGCAGTTTTCCCGCGCCGCGTCCTTCGACGCGCAATCCATCCGGAAATTCTTCGACGCGTGCGCCCATTCGCGCGAGCGATTCCGCGAGCGCAGATACGCGATCGCTTTCCTTAACGCGCAGTTCCTGCGCGCCGCGAATCTCAATTCCCTTCTCCGTAAATGGGCCGAGCGCCGCGAGCATCGGCAATTCATCAATCATCTCGGCCGCTTGCGCGCCCGAAATCGCGCCGCCCGCGAGCGATGCATAGCGCACCGCGAGATCGCCCACGAGTTCGCCATCGCGGCTCTGCAACGATGCAACGTGAATCGGCGCGCCGATGGAAATCAGAAAGTCGAGGATTCGCGTGCGCGTGGGATTTAGGCCCACATCGTGAATGATGACGTTCGAGCCGGGCAGAATCAGCGCGGCAGCGATGAAGAAAACGGCGGCGGACAGATCGCCGGGAACCGTCAGGCTGCGGCCTTCGAGGCGAGGGCCGCCTTCGATTCGAACGATGCCCTTCGCGGCGACAACGCGCGCTCCGAATTCACGCAGGGCGAGCTCGAGATGATCGCGAGTGGCAACCGATTCGTGAATCGAGGTTTCGCCTTCGGCATAGAGTCCGGCGAGGAGAATCGCTGACTTCACCTGGGCGCTCGCGACCGGAAGCGTGTAGTCAATCGAATGCAACGGCGTGCCTTGAATTTCGAGAGGCGCGAACCCGCCTTCTTGCGCCGAGATTTTCGCGCCCATGGCAGAGAGCGGATCGAGAATCCGGCGCATCGGCCTGTGGCGTAACGAGCCATCGCCCGTGATCGTCGAAGAGAAGGATTGCCCTGCGAGGACGCCGGTGAGAAGGCGCATCGTCGTTCCGGAATTGCCGGCGTCGAGCGACCGGCGAGGCGCTTTCAGGCCGCGCAGACCTTTGCCGGGTATGCGAATCGTGCGATCGTGCGATTCAATTTCGATTCCGAGGCGTCTAAGACAATCGAGGGTGCTCCTGCAATCGGCCGCGGAAGAATAATTGCGGATTTCGCTTGCGCCCTCGGCGAGCGCTGAGAGAATCGCGTAGCGGTGGGAGATGGACTTGTCGCCGGGAAGTTCGACGACTCCGTCAATTCTTTTCGCCGGCTCGATCTTCGCTTTGCTCACGCACGGGATTCTAACAGGTTGGCGACGAACTCCAATTCGCTCCCACTCATCTTGGCGCGCCGAAGGAACTGAATCAGGGTAACCGGCATCTAACTCGGCTGAAACGATGGTTTGCGCCGCTTCGGTGGCACGGGTATCATCAAAATTCATGCGAAACCGGTTCTTCCTAGCCTTAACCGTGGTGTTGCTGCTGACTGCCGCCGTATCCCTGCCTGCCGCAGACGACGGAACCTTACCGGACGGACCCCTGCAGGACGCAACCCTGCCGATCGATCAGATTCAGCCCGGCATGAAGGGCGTCGCGTACACGATTTTCAGCGGCGATGCCGTCGAGCCGATGGATTTGACAGTGATCGGCGTGCTTCGCAACGCGCTCGGGCCGAAGCTGGATGTGATTCTCGTTCAATTATTGGGCGATAAGCCGGAACACTCTGGCGTTGTTGCGGGCATGAGCGGCAGCCCGGTGTTCATCAACGGCAAGCTGGCGGGTGCGCTGTCGCTGAAGCTCGGAATGTTCACGAAAGAAGCGATTGGCGGAGTGACGCCGATTGCGAACATGTACGACATCAATAACGCGCTTCCGGCCGACGGCGCGGCGAAAGTTACAGCAGCTTCGCCTAAATCGAATCCGGATGCGAATTCGTGGGCGACGGTGTCGGCTCGATCATCCGCGCTTCGGATTCCGCTTTCGAATGAACTTGCGCGACGCGCCTCGATTGATTCCGGCAGCTACCTCGTACCAATCGAAACGCCGCTGATCATGACCGGCGTGTATCCGGAAACAATCGCGCAGTTCGCAAGCCAATTCAGCGCGCTAGGAATGACTGCGATGGTGGGCGGCAAAGCGGCTCCCTCGCCGGAAGATGCGAAATTGAAACCCGGCGACATGGTGGGCATGGAATTGGTTGGCGGCGATCTTTCGCTCGACGCGGGCTGCACGGTGACGGCGATTGTGGGCGATCGCGTGTTTGCGTGCGGGCATCCGCTATTCAGCTTCGGCGATGTCTCGATTCCGCTGACGCGCGGGCACGTCGTAATGACGCTCAATTCCTCAATGGCATCCACGAAAATCATGAGCAGCGGAAGTGTGATTGGAACGCTGACCGAGGACCGGACGACGGCGGTGATGGGCCGCCTGGGGGCGGGTCCGCGGATGATTCCGATGGACGTGGCAATCGCGACGCCGCAAGAGGAAAAGCATTTTCATTTTGAAGTCGCGGAGCTCCGGCAGCTTACGCCGCTGCTTGTCGCAGTTTCGGCGTTGAATGGAATTTCGGGAAACACGGCGTACACCGAGGGCACGACGCTGCAACTGAGCGGCTCGATCGATCTGAAAGACCACGGGTCGGTGAAGCTTGAAGATTTTTTCGCGCCGCAGGATTCCGGCGCGCCGAGCGGCTTGCAGATTGCGTTTGCCGTGCTACGGACTTTCAGCGAGATTTACACGAATCCGTACGAGCCGCCTAAAATTGACAAGATTTCGCTACGCGTGACCAGCCTTCCGGCGCACCGATCCGCGACGATTGAAAGCGCGTGGAGCGAGAAGAGCGAAGTCGAGCCGGGCGAAACGATTGGCGTGAAAGTTTTGCTGCGGCCGTATCGCGGCTCTCCCTTTATTCAGGAGATCCCGATCACGATTCCGCTGCAATCCGCGCGAGGACCGATGGAATTGCTGGTCTCGGACGGCGAAACGCTCAACCGGATGACGCAGCCTTTTGGCGCGCCTTCGCAGCTTGCTGGCCTCGATGAGCTCGTGGCCATGATGAATCGCGAAAGGCACAACGATCGCCTCTATGCCGCGCTGCTGCAACCGACGCCGACCTTGCTCGTCGAGGATAAAGAGCTTCCCAACGTGCCGCTTTCGGAAATCAACATCATGGATCAGCGCCGCAACCCGGGCGCCGCGCGGCTATTAAACCAGTCGGCGGCGGGCGAATGGTCCGTCCCGATGAATCAAGTGATTGCGGGGCAGCGCGCACTTACCATCACCGTGAAGTGAATTCCGCAAATGAAGGAGTCGCAAGCCCGATGAAATTTCGAATGTGCGCGGTGTGCTTGCTGGCGGCCAGTGGCGCCATCGGAGGGATTCTCGGGCTTTCTGGCGCCGCGAATGGAGAGCACACGCGATTCTGGCGGCAAACGGATTACGCGGATTTCGAGAAAGGCACGAGGAAGGGCGTGGCGCTGCGAAGCGACGGTTGGCTCGCGCCTGCTCCGCATTTCGCGCAATTCGCCGATCCCAATCTTGCTTATTTGTGGCAAGTGAGGCTCGATTCCCGCGGGCGTTTGTACGCGGCGGGCGGCTCGAATGCGACGGTCGTGCGCTTCGATGAGCACGGTGCCGCAACTAAGGTATTCGAATCGCAAGAGCTTTCGGCGCAAACAATCCTGTTCGATTCCAAAGATAATTTGTACGTCGGCACATCGCCCGACGGAAAGGTATACAAGGTCACGCCCGAGGGCCAGAAGAGCGTTTTCTTTGAGCCCAAGACAAAATATATCTGGGCGCTGGCGCTCGATTCCCACGGAACACTTTTCGTCGGCACTGGCGACAAAGGCGAAGTGTTCGCTGTCGGTCCGGATGGCAAGGGCCAGCTGTTCTATAAGACTGACGAGCGACACGCGCGATCGCTCGCTTTGGACGACAAAGGCAATTTGCTGGTGGGCACGGACCCGGACGGGTTGATTTTGCGGGTGGACGTCATCACGAAAAACGGAGCAGCTGCGCCGGCTGCAGGACATGCGTTCGTCCTTTACGAGACCGACAAGAAAGAAGTGACGGCGTTGCTCGATGACGCGAAGGGAAACATCTACGCCGCGGCGATTGGCGAAAAACCAAAGACCGCGCCGTTCGTTCCGCCGCCCGTGATTGTTCAGGCGACCCCGCAGGCCCAGATAACAGCCGGAGGGCAGGTCACGATCGAAGCGCAGGTGCCCGTCACGGCAGCTGCACCAATTCCGTTCTTCCCGTCCGTGACCGGCGGAGGCGAGGTCTTTCGCATCGCGCCTGATGGATCGCCGGAATCGCTATGGAGCTCGAGGGAGGACGCTGTTTACGCGCTCAGTCTCGCGAGCGACGGAAAATTGCTTCTTGGCACGGGCAATCACGGCAACGTGATTGAGCTCGAGGGGCAAAGAGTATTTTCGATCAGCGCCAGCGCGGCCTCTGACGAGGTAACCGCGCTGGTTCCTGGCGCAGGAGGCGCGGTTTACGTAGCGACGGCGAATCCGGGCAAGGTGTTTGTGCTCGGGCCTGGCCAGGAAAAAGACGGCTCGTATGAGTCGGAAGCGTTCGACGCCAAGATTTTTTCGCAATGGGGCAAGCTGACGTGGTGGGGTGAGAACGGCGCGACATCGGGCAAAGTGGCGTTTTATGTGCGATCGGGAAATACATCGCGGCCCGGAGAGAATTGGAGTGATTGGGCGGGGCCGTATTCGAACGCGGGCGGAGAGACGGTGACGTGTCCCGCTGCGCGATTCGTGGAATGGAAGGTGGTCTTCCGCGAAACCGATGGCGGAGGATCGCCGAATATTTCGTGGGTGAATCTTGCTTACCTGCCGAAGAACGTCGCGCCTTCGATCGACAGCATCATTGTCCAGAGCCCGGGAATTCGCGTGCAAGGTTTTGTGAGTCCCGTGGGCGGAGCCGGCGCGCCGATGCCGGTGCAGCTTCGCGTTCCTCCCGCCTACAATGCTTCGGGCCCTGCCACGGCGGTGTCGTCCGAAATCCCGAAACCAGCCAAAGTAGAAATTCCGCCGCAAGGCTTTGAACAAAGAGGATACCGCAGCGCGATGTGGTCGAGCCACGACGATAACGACGACGATTTGACCTTCAGCGTTTACATCCGAGGCGAGGGCGAGAAGAATTGGCGGCTGCTCAAAGAGAAGATTGACCAGCATTATTATTCGTGGGACGCGACGACGTTGCCCGATGGCGCGTATTACCTGAAAATTGTCGCGTCAGACGCTCCGTCGAATCCTGCTGACCGGGCGCTGACCACCGAGCGCGTGAGCGATCGATTCGACGTGGATAATACGCCGCCCGTCATTGAGCACCTGAGCGCGCAGCAGGGCAGCGGCGGCCGTGGAGATGTGACCCTGACGTTTGAAGTGCGCGATCCGGCAAGCACAATCGAACAAGCCGAGTACAGCCTCGATAGCAGCGACTGGAGCGTGATTTTCCCCAAGGGATCGCTCTCGGACTCGCCGCAGGAATCCTACGAGATCGCGCTCTACAATCTTTCCGCAGGCGAGCACACGATTTCAGTTCGCGCGAGCAATCGCTACGAAAATTCAGCGAGCGCGAAGACTACGTTCACTGTCACGCGCTGACGATGCCATCCGGTCCCGATTTAGCAACGATTCGCGCGGCGCACGAACGGATCGCGCCGCAGATTCACCGCACGCTCGTGCTCACGTCCTCGGCGCTCAACGAACTCACCGGCGCGCGGCTTTACTTCAAGTGCGAAAACTTTCAGAAGACGGGCTCGTTCAAAATTCGTGGAGCGACGAATGCCGTCATCTCGCTTTCGGAAGAGGAGGCGAAGCGCGGCGTTGTGACTCACTCCTCTGGCAATCACGCCGCGGCGCTGGCTCGCGCGGCTGGGAAGCGCGGCATTCCGGCGTGGATCGTGATGCCATCGAACGCGCCGGAAACGAAGAAAGCAGCCGTGCGCTCCTACGGCGGCCAAATTACGGAGTGCGAGCCGACCCTTGCGGCGCGCGAGGCTACGGCGAAGGCAATTTTGGAAAAGACCGGCGCGAATCTCGTTCATCCCTATGACAATTTGCGCGTGATTGCGGGACAAGGTACTGTGGCACTCGAGATTCTCGAACAAACTCCCGATCTCGATTTTCTGCTGGCGCCGGTGAGCGGCGGAGGCTTGCTGAGCGGTAGCGCGATTGCCGCGAAGGAATTGCGGCCCAAGATTCGCGTCATCGGATGCGAGCCGAAAAATGCGGACGATGCTTGCCGCTCGATGGAAAGCGGTAAACTCGAACCTGCCGCAAAATCAGAAACGATCGCCGATGGTTTGCGCGCGACGCTCTGCCCGCTGACATTTTCGATTCTTCGCGAGCGCGTGGACGAAATCGCGCCCGTAAGCGAAGCCGAAATTGTGGAAGCAATGCGGATGATCTGGGAGCGAATGAAAATCGTGATCGAGCCTTCGGCCGCGGTCGCAGCGGCTCCCGCGCTCTTAAAGAAGATCGACGCCCGCGGCAAGCGCGTGGGGATCATTCTATCGGGCGGCAATCTCGATCTCGCAAACCTGCCGTTTCACTTCTGAATCGGCTAAGCGTGCGAAGCTATCCCGCACACTTGCGGCGCAGTTTCGAAATTCCCTAGACCGCTTACATATCGTCGTCCGGCTTCCAGTCTTCCGGCGGAAAATCAATCTTCCAAAAATTGGGCGCAGGTGCATCGAACGAGATCGGCACGTGGAATCCGTCCGGCACCTGTTTCGCTGTGGAAACAACGCGGCATGGAATGGTTTGCTTGGTCGCGGCATGCTCGAGAACGAATTGGGTCTGCGCGGTAAGATTCTTCGGGCACACCAACATTGCGCCCGCAGGATTCACACTAAGGGTCGTAACCTCCAGCATTTCTTCCTTCCCCTTGAGCACGACGTGGACGTTCGCACGGATGCGCAGGAGGACGCGCCGGCCGCGCCGCCGTTCCGCAGTAATCGTATTCGCCTGCGGCATCCCGTGAATGTCCGCGTGTGTCCGCGCGATTGCGTTTCCAGTTGCGCTTCTTGTTCCCGCGGCTGACGTAGACGCCGCGACGGATGGTGGCGTGGGCATGGGGCTTAGACTCCGGTAGATTTAAAGTTGAATCTCGTCGCGATGATCTGAAGCGATACGAGATCCGGCGGGGCAAAACTGCGGCCGTGGCGCGATTTCGCGCCGTGAATCCATGCTAAAAAGCTAGCGCGCGACGGTCAATGGTACGGAAGTTCCGTTTGTGCGCGCGAATCGTAGATGTGCAGCAAGGCGAGCGATGCGTTTCGAAGTTGTGCACGCTGCATTGCGTTGCATAATATTGCGCGGCGCATTCTTTCTTGAGCGCTGGAGAAATTCCACGGCTGAAGCCGATTTTGAGGGCGGCGGATCTTTCGCTGGACTGAAGTCCAGCGCCCCCTGCTGAAGCAGAGGGCTCCCACAGTATCAGGAGCTCGCTTGGAGGTTGTCTTGTGACTGTTGAACGCGTGCGGCATCTTGTCGGAATCGGTGTTGACGCGACGGCGGAGCTTGCCGACGCCGCCGCGCCGGATGTGCTGCGCCTCGAGAATCTCGATACGGACTTGCGCCCGCCCGAAGGGGCATTGGCGATCTCGAGGGATGAAGTGGATGCAGACAGCGCGAACAGTTACCTGCCGTTTTTCGGCGCGAACGAACTTCGCATGGCCGCGACCGAGCACGTCGCCGGATTGTCCGGAGTGCAGTATGACTGGCAGCGCCAGTGCATCATTACTGCGGGCGGTTGCGCCGGAATTCTGAACACGCTATTGGCCCTACTGAATCCGGGCGATGAAGTTGTGATGACGGATCCAATCTACGTTGGCCTCGTCAATCGCGTGCGTCTTGCGGGAGGAATTCCCGTATTTGTTCCATTCCATGCGACGAATGGAGCCTGGCGCCTCGATCTCGACGCGCTGCGACGCGCCATTACAAAGCGAACGCGCGCATTCTTGATGATGAGTCCCTCGATGCCGTCCGGCGCCGTGCTCAATCGCAGCGAGTGGGAAGCGATTGCGAAAGCGTGCATCACCGCCGATGCGTAGATGATTTACAACGCGGCGATGGAGCGGATTCTCTACGACGGCGCGGCGCATTTTCATCCGGGATCGCTTGAGGGAATGGCGCGGCGCACCATCACGGTGGGCACGGTATCGAAGGAACAGCGGATGATCGGCTGGCGCGTGGGTTGGATTGTCGGACCAGCCGAGGCGATGCGAGATATCGGGCTGGTGTGCATATCGAACGTGATGTGCCAGGTGGGAATCGCGCAACGCGCGGCGGCGGCAGCGTTGCGCGATGGCGAAGCGTCGTTTCGAGCAGCCGTTAAAGAATGGCAAGCGCGGCTCGATTGCATTCGTGAAGAATTGAAATCACTGCCGCTCATGCCGTGCAGCGGAGGCTGGTCGGCGCTTCTCGATGTCGAGCGATTCGGTATGAGAAGCTCGGAAGCCAGCAAGCGTCTGATGGAGCGCGGGCAAATCGCCGCCACACCGATGAAACATTGGGGATCGGAATGGAGCGACCGCTTCGTGCGATTCGTTTTTTCGAACGAGCCGGTGGCGCGTTTGCGGGGATTAGGCGAGCGCGTCGAGCGGGCTCTCGGCAGGCTTTCCTAAGACTCCGCACGCGAAAGAGCGCACCCGGCTTGCGCGACTGGAATGGATTGGTGCGCTGCAGCGTGAATAAAGGCGAAGAGCCTGCGGGACGCCGGCGGTACAAGAGACTACATGACCGCTGTCACGTGTCACCACGCCGCAGCTTGATCGAGAAACCAGATTAGGCGGCCGGCCGAACGAATGCGCGCGGCGGGATAACGGCTCGCCGCGCTCTCCGGCTCGCGGCGAATCTCCGAGATGATCTCGCGCTTCTTGGCGCCCTCCGCGAGAAAGAAAATATTTCGCGAGCGATTGAGCATCGGATAGGTGAGCGTCAGACGCCGCGGCGGCTCCGCCGGGGCCACGACGGAGACAACGGCGCGTTGCGTCTCCGCCAGCGCAGGCGAATCCGGAAACAAAGAAGCGGTGTGGCCTTCGACGCCGATTCCAAGAAAAAGCAGATCGAATTCCGGGCGGTCGCCGAAGTATTCGCGCAGCGTTTTCTCGTACGCAATTGCCGCCTCATCAGGATTTGCAAGGCCGGTCGGCATCGGGTGAATATTTCCCGGCGGTATGCTCACGCGCGAAAACAGGGTCTCGCGCGCCATGCGATAGTTGCTGCGCTCGTCGTCATACGAAACGTAACGCTCATCGCCCCAGAATAAGTGAATTTTTTTCCAGGGCATTCGCGTCATGTAATCGCGAGCCCAGAGTTCATTCAGGGATTTAGGAGTAGTGCCGCCGGAGAGGCAAATCGAACATCGCCCGTTGGCGAGAACCGCATCAAGCGCGATTCGCTGCGATTCGTCCGCAACGGCGCGGGTGAGCAGTGCGGTATCGGCGAAGACGCGAGCTTCGCGAATCACGGAGTCGTCCAGCCCTCGGTCATGCCCAGCATGAGCTGGTCCGCTTCCGGTGGACCCCACGATCCGGCCGAATAAGGGTAAACGGGCGGACGATTGTTGATGAGCGGCGTGTAGAGGCGCCAGGAATCTTCCACCCAATCGTCGCGGACGAACAGAGTGGCATCGCCCTTCAGCACGTCGAGCAGGAGCGTTTCGTACGCTTCCGGAAGCGGCTCGAAGACATCGGAATATCTGAAGTGGAGACTTTGATTTTGCAGCTCGACGGCATCGCCGGGCTTCTTGATTTCGAAGCGAATGTCGAAGCCTTCGTCCGGCTGAATCGTCATTACCAGCTTGTTCGCGTGCAGCGAGGATTCCCCGCATTCGCGGAACATCATAACGGGCGGCCGGCGAAAATTGACGACGATTTCGCTCGCGCGAGTGGCCATGCGCTTGCCGGTACGCAGGAAAAACGGAACGCCGTGCCAGCGCCAATTCTCAACCCACAGCCGAAGCGCGACGAACGTCTCCGTTTTCGAGTCCTTGGCCACCCCGGGCTCATCCACGTACGCCGGCACATCCTGGCCATCAACTTTGCCGCTGGTATATTGGCCGAATACGACGTCACTATGATTCAGCGGCATCACCGAACGCAGCACCTTCGCTTTCTCATGCCGGATGGCCTCGGCTTCAAATGCGGAAGGAACTTCCATGGCGGTGAGAGTCATCAACTGCGTCAAATGATTTTGAATCATGTCGCGAAGCGCGCCGGCGCCTTCGTAATATTTCGCGCGGTGCTCGACGCCGAGACACTCGGCGACGGTGATTTCCACGCTGGCGATGCGATCGCGATTCCAAAGCGGCTCGAAAAGTGAATTCGCGAAACGAAAAACCAAGATGTTCTGCACCGTTTCTTTGCCGAGATAGTGATCAATCCTATAGACCTGATCCTCCGTAAAATACTTGTGAACGCAATCATTGAGCGCTTCGGCGGAATCGAAATCGTGGCCGAAGGGCTTTTCAATGACGATACGCGTCCAGCGAGGACTCTTATTCAGACCGGCTTCGCCCAGCGCCGTGATGGCCGGCGCGAAGGCGGCGGGAGGCAACGCCAGATAGAGCACGCGATTGCCGGGGAGTTGTTTTTCTTTCTCGATACTGGCAATGCGCTCGGCGAGGGCATGAAAGTCGTTGCGGTTCGGCAGCGCTTGATAGAGCAAGTTGCCGCCGGTGAATCGCGGAGGCAGCTCTTTTTCCGGAATGCCGCTGGCGATCAGTTCGGCACGGCATTGATCGCGAAAGCTGTCGTCGTTGAGGTCGGTTCGAAGATCCACGCCGAGCACCACGCTACGATCGGGCAGCAGGCCGCGCTTTCTAAGTTGGTACAGCGCAGGAAAAAGTTTGCGGCCCATCAGGTCGCCGGTCGCGCCGAGAATCACGAAGAGGCACGGCTCTGACGGCGTGCGTTTCGGCGCCTCTTGAGGCGCTGATTCGGTGCTGACCACCGTTGTTGGCGTGCCGGCGGCGGTTGCGCTCACGGTCGAATCCTTTCGAAAACGTGTGTCACCTTAAAGCGGGAATAGCTTGAATCACTTGCTGGCGACGGACTGCACGGCATGCCCGCCGAATTCGTGCCGCATCATCGCGAGGAGTTTATTGGCGAACGGCTCGGGGTCCTGCGAGCGGAGGCGCACGTCGAGCGCCGCAGAAATCACCGGAAGGGGCACGCCCAGTTCAATTCCTTCGATCGCCGTCCATCGTCCCTCGCCGGAATCGGTCACGTGCGCGCCAATTCCTTCGAGCTTCGGATTTCCAGCAAGTGCGTCAACGGTGAGATCGAGCAGCCACGAGCGAATTACGCTGCCGAACTGCCAAATGCGAGAAACCTGAAGAAGATCGATATTGAATTCCTTCTTGTGGCCGAGCAGATCGAGTCCTTCCGCGTAAGCCTGCATCATTCCATACTCGATCCCGTTGTGAACCATCTTCACAAAATGGCCGGAGCCAGCCGGGCCGATGCGTCCCCAGCCTTTGTCCGGGCCGGGAGCGAGCGTTTTGAAAATCGGCGAGAGACGCTCGACCACGGCAGCGTCTCCGCCAATCATCATGCTGTAGCCTTCCTTGAGGCCCCACACGCCGCCACTCGTGCCAACATCCACGAAATTGATGTTCTTCGGCTTCAACTCGGCGGCGCGACGCATCGAATCCCGGTAATTCGAATTTCCTCCGTCGATGATCGTATCGCCCTCGGAGAGATGCGGCAGCAGCGACGCAATCGTGCTGTCGACCGGCGCGCCCGCGGGAACCATCAGCCAAATGGCGCGCGGGGCTTTGAGTTGCGTGACCAGCGATTCGAGCGAATTGGCGCCTTGCGCGCCTTTGCCGGCAATCTGCTGTACGGTCGCGGCGTCGCGATCAAATCCGACGACGCGGTGGCCGCCTTTTATCAGGCGTTCCGTCATGTATCCGCCCATTTTCCCCAAACCAATCATTCCAAGTTCCATGCAATGCCTCCTGGCTATTCTCCGTCGCTTAAAACGCCATAGTTCGCTAGATTCGCGCGCATTTGGTCCGCGTCGCGGAATTGGATCGTGCGCATGCCGAGTTCTTTCGCGCACTCGAGATTAAGCCCGCGGTCGTCTATAAAGACGCACTCGGAGGGATCGCGTTGCGTGATGCTAAGCGCGCGCCGATAGATTCCATCGTCCGGCTTGCGCACGCCGAGATAGCACGAGCTGAAGAACGCGTCGAAGTAATCCCGCAGGTGAAAAGTATGTATGCGGTACTCATTGATTTCGCGGGACTCGTTATTCAGCGCGGCGATGAAATATTTCTTCCTCGCGGCCAGCTTGCCGAGCAACTTCATCGAATCGGGAAGGGGACGCGATCGATTGAAGATGAACTTCTCGAATTCATCGCGAGTGAAAGCGCGCTCGCGGTAAAAAACCGTGCGCTGAAGATATTCCGACAGCGAAACTTCGCCCGTCTCGAAGCCATTCAGAAGCAGTTCGTGGCGATCCTCAAACTCGTCCCACTCGAGATGAAACTGCTCGACGGCCTGGCGGCGATCGGACCGGTCCCAGCCATTCGTCAGAATCACGCCGCCCACGTCCCAAAAGAGCGTCGTGACATCAGACACGCAGCACCTCTTCGAGATGAGCGAGGCCGGCGAAGACGTCGCGGCCCAGTTGAATCTGCAAAAGCCGGCGGCCGCGTTGCTGAAGCGCGGTGTAGTCGCCTTGCGCCTGCGCGCGAATCAGCGTGCCGAACGTGTAATCGGTTTCAGGAACGCTGAGATCGGTCGCGGGCGTGTCGAGGATCTGAATGAATAAACCGGTATTCGGTCCGCCTTTGTGCAGCTGGCCCGTTGAATGAAGAAATCGCGGCCCGTAACCGAGCATGGTAGCCGCTTTCGAGCGATGCCAGAGCAATGTACGGATTCGCTCGAGTGCGGCTGTGGTGCGGTCCGAAGGCGCGATATACGCGTCAATGCCGATGTAGTCGCCCGGATTCACGGATGCCAGCAGCTTTTGCACCGCGGCACTCAACTCAGCGGAATTGGACGAGTCAATGGCGTCCGGCGCAGTCGATTTGCTAGCGCCATCGCCCGGGGTCTTCTTCATCGCTTGGCGGGCAAGGTCCTTCGCAAGTTGAACGTCCGGCTGATTGAACGGCTGAATACCGATCGCAGCGCCGGCTGCGGCAATCGCAATTTCCCAGCGATAGAATTCGCCGCCGAGATCGTAAATGTCGTTCGTCGTGATCCGAACGACGGGATGGCCTGCCGCTTCAAGAGCGCGCAGCTTAGCAGTGTGAACGTCGTCCTTCTCCGACGCGAGCCGCAAATGGACGAACAGACGATCGGACCCGTATCGCGACGGATCGCCTGCGGGCTCTTCATCCGCCACGGGAACGATGCCCTTCCCTTCTTTTCCCGTGCTCTCAGCAATCAATTGTTCAAGCCAGACAGGCAAGCGCCGCAGCGATGGCGATGCGAAAAATGTAATTTTGTCACGTCCCGCTTTCGCCGCTTCGCCGACTATCGCGCCGAGTTGCAGGCCAGGACTATTTTGCTCGGCGACATTTGCCGAGTTGGCTTGCTGCATTGACAGTGCTCGATCGAGGAATCGCTGCAAATCGAGGCCAATGATCGCGGCGGGTACCAGACCAAAGTGTGTTAGCGCCGAGTAGCGGCCGCCGACATCCGGCGTCGCCAAAAACACGCGGCGGAAATCGCGCTGCTCGGCAAGTTTCTGCAGCGGCGTTCCTGGATCAGTAATCGCGACGAAATGGCGGCCGGCCGACCGCTCGTGCTCACTCACGCGCCGCCAGAAATAATAGAAGAAAGAGTTCGGCTCGGTGGTCGTTCCCGATTTGCTCGATACGATGAAAAGCGTGTGCCGCAGATCGAGGCTGTCTTCGAGCGCAGTGATGGCTGTGGGATGAGTGCTGTCAAGGACGTGCAGCTCGGGATAGCCATCGCGGCTGCCGAACGTCTTCTCGAAAACTTCAGGCGCGAGGCTCGACCCGCCCATTCCAAGGACGACTGCATGCGTGAATCCTGCCGCCTTGATCTCCTCGCGGAATTTTACGAGATCAGCCACCTGCGCGCGTTGGACCTCGGGCAAAGTCAGCCAGCCGAGGCGATCCGTGATCTCAGGAGTGCCGGCAGGGGCCCAAAGCGTGGGATCTTTGGCCCAGAGACGCTTCGAGAATTGCGCACCGGCCCACGCGGTCAGGCGTTGTTCGACTGCCGGAGCGAGCCCGCCGAGCGATTGCTCTTCTTTGCCGATGTTCGCCGCAGCGCCTATGCTTGCCGACGCGGCCGCGTTCGCTGTCGTGCCACCCTTTGCCGCTAGCAGCGCCGCTTTTTTCTTTTCCAGCGCGGCCATCAAATCTTCGAACGACTTCGCAAAGGAATCCACACCCTCAACCTGAAGCTGATGCGTGACGGCATCGAGACTCACGCCGACCTTGGCGAGACCCGCAATTTCGGCCGCAGCGCCTTCGGGTGACTCTAGAATCGTCGAACCGCGCACGACGCCGTGATCGCGAAACGCCTCGAGCGTCGCAGGAGGCAGAGTGTTTACGGTGTGAGGGCCGATCAACTCGGCAACATAAAGCGTATCGGGGTACGCAGGATTTTTTGTGCTCGTGCTGGCCCACAGGACGCGCTGTACGCGCGCGCCCTTGGCGCGAAGAGCCGCGAAATCGGGGCCGTCAAAAATTTCCTGAAAGCGTTTGTAAACGAGGCGGCAATTTGCGATGCCCGCCTTTCCACGCAACGCGAGAGCCTCCGGCGTTCCAATCTTTTCGAGCGCCGGATCAACCAGGTTGTCCACGCGGCTGACGAAAAACGACGCGACCGAGGCAATGTGCGAAGGATCGACAGCGCGCGTGAGGCCGCGGATGTAAGCCCGCGCGACAGCCTCGTAATGCCCCATCGAAAACATCAGAGTGATATTGACGTTGATCCCCGACGCCAGAAGTTCTTCCACCGCCGGAATTCCCTCGGGCGTGGACGGAACCTTTATCATCAAATTCGGCCGCTGGACGGCGTTCCAAAGGTAACGCGCTTCGCGAATCGTACCGGCCGTGTCGCGAGCAAGCTTCGGCGAAACTTCGAGGCTGACGTAGCCATCCGCGCCGCCGGTGCGGTCGTACACAGGCCGCAAAATATCCGTGGCCATGCGGATGTCTTCCACCGCGAGGGCCTCGAAAAGTGAAGCAGCACTCACACTCGAATCGCGATCAATTAACTTTTTCAGCGTGTCGTCGTAATCGGCGCTGCCGGCAATGGCCTTCTCGAAAATCGTCGGATTGCTGGTCATGCCGCTCAAGCCGTCTTCATCAACGAGCTTCTTCAGCGCCCCGCTCGTCAGGAGCGTGCGGCGAATGTAATCGAGCCATATGCCCTGGCCTTGCGCCTCGGCAAGTCGCAGCGGATTGGCGCTCGCCTGCGGAGTCTCCGCGGCGTTCGGACTAACTTTGCTTGCCATACTTCACCTCCAACGCTTTCACTTTTTCGAGCCGGCGGACGTGGCGCGGCTCATTCGTAAACACGGCTTTGATATACGTTGCGGCCAAATCTTTTGCGAGCTCGACGCCGATCACGCGCGAACCGAGAACGAGAACGTTCATGTTGTCGTGCTCCACGCCCTGGTGGGCGGAATAATAATCGTGCGCGATCCCAGCACGAACGCCGGGAAGCTTGTTCGCGGCCACCGAGGCGCCCACGCCGCTGCCGCAAATGAGAATTGCGCGTTCCGCCCGCCCATCGGTAACGGCCAGGCCCACAGCTTCCGCAAAATCGGGATAATCCACGGGCGCGGTGCTGTTTGTTCCGAGATCCAGAACGCTGTGGCCGAGCCCTTCAAGAAATGGGATGAGGTCCTGCTTGAGTGGGAAGCCAGCGTGATCCGCTCCAATTGCCAGGCGCATTCTCGACTCCGGCCGAAGCTCGGCAGGCCACAGTGTATCATCAACGTCAGAGCGAGCCGCGAGAGCTGGTAAGCCCGGCGAATGCGGGCGGCCGCTGCGACGAAATTCTACAAAACGCAGTCATGTCCCGCAAATGAACATTAGATGAAGCCCAGGTTGAAAAGGACGCGCACTTCGGCAAAACCGCGCGCTGCGATGCAAAAACGAGGCGTGAAGTCCGAAATTCCGGGTAAGTCCGAAGCGCCAGCCGTCGACAATGTGATTTTGACGATCGGCCACTCCACCCGGCCGCTCGATGAGTTCCTCGGATTGCTCAACGCGCACGGCGTGGAGTGCGTTATTGATGTCAGAACGATCCCGCGTTCGCGGCGTAATCCTCAATTCAATTCCGATGCGCTCGAGGATTCGCTGCGTAAGGCTCATATTGGATACGTTCACAGAAAACAGCTCGGCGGCTTGCGTCACCCTAAAAAAGGTTCCATCAATACGGGATGGCGGAACGATGGCTTTCGTGGATACGCGGATTACATGCAGACTCCGGAATTCGATGCGGCGCTCGCGGAACTCATCGAGTTCACGCGAGGGAAGCGTTGCGCCATCATGTGCGCGGAAGCGGTTCCCTGGCGCTGCCATCGCTCTCTGATTTCCGACGCGCTCGTCGCCCGCAAAGTCGCCGTCGAACACATCATGAGCCGCACGAAGCGTGAGCTGCACGCACTCACGCCATTCGCGCGTGTCGACGGGACGCGAATCACGTACCCATCTGACCCAGAGCCAAAATTGCCATTTCCCGGGGAATCGCAAGCGTGACGCGATAACACGCGCATGTCTTCGAACGAAACTGCCATCTTTGTCTGCATGTGCTCCCGGAGGCGGGGGCATCCGGGCTCTCAATTGACTTTTGGCCGTGTAACTTGTTCTGCTGCTTCTTAGACAACAATTTTCTTTGTTGTGATTGCGCAACTCTCGCCGGAAGTCTTGCGCCGTCCGGACGGCTGGCATACGATGATTTTCCACGATGAAGCCCGGAATAGTCGTCTCCCACTATCGCGTCCTCGAACCGCTCGGCTCCGGCGGAATGGGTCTCGTCTACAAAGGCGAAGACACGCGACTCGGGCGATTCGTCGCTATCAAATTTCTCTCCGCCGATCTTGAGACGGACAAAGCGGCGCTCGAACGATTTCAGCGCGAAGCACGCGCGGCCTCGTCTCTCAATCATCCTGGAATCTGCACCGTTCACGATATCGGCGATTACACCGACGAGCGCGGCATCGTTCGCCCATTCCTCGTTATGGAATTACTCGAGGGCCAGACGCTGCGCGAACGAATATCCGGCCGTCCAATTCAAGTTGATGCGCTGCTCGAATACGCCATCCAGATTTCCGACGCGCTCGATGCGGCGCACGCGCGCGGCATCATCCACCGCGACATCAAGCCCGCGAATATTTTCATCACCATGCGCGGCCAAGCGAAAATCCTCGACTTCGGTCTGGCCAAGACAACGCCCACGCACACGTTCAGCGAGTCGGGCGCCGCCACAGCCAGCGTGGACGCGGATCCCGCTTCGGAGGCCGTGATCACGAGTCCAGGCGCCGCGCTTGGCACGGTAGCCTACATGTCACCAGAGCAGGCACGCGGCGAACCACTCGACGCGCGAACCGATCTCTTCAGCTTCGGCGCCGTGCTCTACGAAATGGCTACGGGCGCGCGGCCGTTCACAGGCGCGACGGCGCCGGTAATTTTTGACGCGATCTTTCACGAAGTTCCCGCGCCCCCGTCAACGCGAAATCCCGCAGTTCCGCCGAAGCTCGATGAAATCATCGCCAAGGCCCTCGAGAAAGACCGCGATTTGCGCTGCCAGACAGCAGCAGAACTTCGCGCCGACCTAAAACGCATGAAGCGTGAGAGTGAGTCCGCGCGCGTCACGCCGTCATCGCAGGCCGCGACGTCTGCAAAACCCGCGCCCGCGGCGCCGTCAGTGACATCTGCGCGGATAGAACCAGCACCCGTTGAACAGTCTCGCCGAACAATGAAGCGGGTATTGAGTATCCTGGTGCCAGTCATCGCGTTGGCGCTCGCTGCAGCGCTTGCGTATCACCTCTTCTTCGGTCACAAGCAGGAATTTTCGCTGGCAAACATGACCATCACGCAGTTCACCACGCTCGGCAATGTTTACAACGCTTCGATTTCGCCCGACGGCAAGTGGGTGGCGTACGTAACCGTGGATGCCGGCGAGTACGCGATTTGGGTGCGCCAGACCGCGACGGGCAGCAGCTTGCAAATCGTCGCGCCGGACCCCAAAAACATCCGGCCCATGACATTTTCGCCCGATGGAAACTACATTTATTACGTCCGTGACGTGAAGTCGGCCGGCGGGCATTGTTTCAGGTTCCGAGTCTCGGCGGCACGCCTCAGCAAATGATCAACGATGTGGATGGCCCGGTCACTTTTGCGCCCGACGGAAAACGCATTGCTTTCGTACGGTTCCCGGCCGTGGCGGGAGAAGCCGCCGCGCAGAGCCAACTGGTCATAGCCAACGTTGATGGATCCGGAGAACACGTTCTCGCAACTCGCGACGGCAATACGCGTTTCCACCGCTGGAGTCCGGCGTGGTCGCCCGACGGTAAAGTGATCGCCATTCCGATCACGGATTCGTACGCCAACGCGCGACAGGAAGGACTCGAGACGATTGACGCAACCACGGGCCGAGAAACGCCGCTCGGATCTCACAAATGGCGCAGCTATTCCGGCCTCGCGTGGCTTCCCGACGGCGATCATCTCGCCGTCACGGCGGCCGACGCCGGCGGCTTCGTGAATCCGCAAATCTGGCTGGTGTCCTATCCGGACGGCGTGGACGAACGCGTCACCCGCGATTTAAATTTCTACCAGGGCACAAGCATTACGGCTGACGGCTCGATTGCTGTGACTGTGCAATTGTCCGTGTTCGGTAGCCTTTGGGTCGCTCCTGCGACAAAGAATGCGGCCCTAACGGGCGAAGCAAAAGAAATCGTCACGCGCAAGGGCGAGGAACAAGGGACGGGCGGCGTCGCATGGCTGGCGGATGGAAGAATCCTGCACACGTTTTATGCGGGCGGCGCACAAAAGCTCGCGATTCTCTCTCCCGAAAACAAGCCCGAAAACAAAAAAGATGAAGACTTCGCGCCACAATCCTCGAGCTACATCACATCGGCCCACGCTTGCGGCGATGGCCGATCGATCGTGTTCGCGGCGGCTGACGCGACGGGCACGGGAATTTGGTTCGCCGAGATCGGCGGAAGCGCCCGTCAACTCGTTCACGGTGATGCGATCGAGGCATCGGTCTGCTCGCCTGACGGCAAGACCGTAGTTTACCAGGATGCGCACACGCAACACGGTGTTCTCTGGAAGGTTTCGACGGAAAGCGGCTCGCCGGTGCGCCTCAGCGACGAAGAGCTCGAGTGGCCTGCTATTTCGCCCGACGGGCAATATATCGCGGCGGCTTGCTGCCCTGGCGCAACAGGCATGCCGCGTCTCGGAATCCTGCCGATCGAAGGCGGCTTGGTCAGCACGAGCTACGATCTGCCATCGGGATTTCAGGCGTCTCCGACCGGCGAAGTATCGGCGTTGGCGTGGACACCCGACGGAAGCGGCGTCACATATCTCGTCAAGCAGAATGGCGTGGACAACATCTGGTTTCAGCCGGTAGATGTAAAGACGCATGCCGCCGCAACGCCACGGCAGGTCACGCGCTTTCCTTCAGAAATGATTTGGTCGTACGCGTGGTCGGCGGACGGCAAGCAGATCGTTATCTCGCGTGGGCACTCGTCCACTGACGCCGTCCTCATATCGCATTTCCATCAGAATTAGCCGCGGCTTCCCTTTCACGCGCGGCATCAGCTACTGCGGCTCTTTCATTAATTCCGGATTCGGCGTCGGCCTCGTGTCGGATTCCATCCCGCCGCGGATTTGGTCATCGCGCGCCATTCCCGCGTCGAGAAGCCGCTGCGATTCGGCGAATTCTTTCTTCGCTTCTTCGGTCTTGCCGAGATGCATCAGAATTCGCCCGCGAACGTAATGGACGTTGCGGCTATCGGGCGCGAGTTTTTCCGCGGCATCGAGAGCGGCGAGCGCCTCCGAAAATTTTCCCTGCCGCTGATAAATCTCGCCGAGACCGAATTGCGAGCTTGCAACGTGCGGATCGCGCTTGAGGGCTTCGTGGAAATATTGTTCGGCCTTCGCCTCGTCGTGCTGGCGCGAATAGAGCGAGCCAAGCTCGTCGTAGTTCCATGCGAGATCCGGCTCAATGGCGGCGTCTTTTAGGAACTCAGCGCGAGCTTCGTCATACTTGCTCGTTCCCAAATAAGCGAGACCGAGATTGAAATGCAGAAACGGAAGCGACGAATCGGCTTTCTCCGCTTGCTGCAATTCAGCGAGCGCCTTCTCCGGTTCATGGCGATTGAGATCGGCTTTGCCCATCAGAAGGTGGAATTCAGGCGTGTCGCCGCCAACCTCTACCAGGCGGCTAAGCGCCTTCGATTCGAGATCGGCGCGCTTTGCGCGTCCCGCCGCGATGCCGACCACATAGAGGTAGCTGAGGTTGTTCGATTCGGAATCCCATAGAGGCTCGAGCGTCCCTGCGGCGTCGGCATATCGTTCTGAGAAGAAATAGCACAGGCCCAGAAGATATCGAGGCTGCGCCGCTCCGGGCGCGTCGCGCACGACGGATTCGAGCGGCGCAATCGCTGAGTGAAATTCTTCCTGGCGAAAGTAAACCAAGCCGATGTTTAGGCGAACCCCCGCAGCGTTCGGCGCAAGCTTCTCAGCTTTGCGTAGAAGCTCGAGGGCGTTGCTCCACTGCTTGCGCCGCATGGCGATCACCCCGAGATTCGCCCAGGCTCCCGCGATGCGAGGATTCGCCGCAAGCACTTTTCGAAAATCAGATTCAGCGGTCTCCAGATCGCCATGTTGCAAGCTTGCTTGCCCTTCGTTGAATAACCGTTCCAGATCGCCTGCTGGAGCAGCGCCGGGATTCGCCTGAAATGCGCAGCCGCTCTTCGCCGAAGTCTCAGCCGATTCAAATGCGAATGCAAAAGAGCACACGAACACAACCGCAAAAGCGATGCGCACTGAATAAAATTGAAACGAACCGATCACGTCATCGGACTCTAGGCTAGCCGCCTAACGAATTCAAGTGAGTGAGGCCGCGCCCCGTCCAAGAGGAGTTCTCAACAACCAGAGCGAGAAGATGTATCATGCCGCGTGCGATTTGCAGGCGTTGCGAATATTCCATGGTAAAACGCAGGAGACAAAAGAACTCATCCGTCACGATTCGCGACGTCGCTCACGCCAGCGGATTCTCGTCCACCACCGTCTCATTTGTGCTGAACGACGCGCCTCTTGCCCGATTCATTCCCACGAAGACCAAGAATCGCATTCGCAGCGCCGCGAAACGCCTCGGCTACCGGCCCCACCTGCTGACGCCTTTCATGCGCAGCAAGCGAAGCCATTCCGTCGGGGTCATGGTGTTCGACATGACCGATCCCTACTGCACGCTGATTCTTCGCGGCGTGGAGAACGCGCTCTATCAGGCGTCTTACCTTCCCATTCTCGCCGATGTTCACAACGAAAGAAGCCGGTTTGAACGCCACGTGGAGATGTTTCTCGATCGCCGGGTTGAGGGATTGATCGTCCTCGCCAACTGGCTGTTCCTCGACATTCATTTTCTCGCCGAGATTGAAAAGAATACGATTCCGGCGACGCTCATCGGCGGCGAGTTGAAAACCGACTCGGTCAGCTCGGTGGTCGTCGACAACGAAGTCGGCGGACGGCTCGCGCTCGAACATCTCTACGCTCTCGGACACCGCAAGATCGCGTTTATTCGCGGACCGAAAATGCTTGGCGACACCGGCCCGCGCTGGCGTGGGATTCGTGCGATCGCGCAGTTAAACGGCTTCGAACTCGACCCCAAGCTGATCGTTGATTTGCCCGAATCGCGCGATCCCAATGCCGGCTTCGAAGCCGGCTTCCGCCTCACTGAAGAATTGCTAAAGCGGAAGCGTCCGTTTACGGCGCTGATGGCTTTCGACGATCTCACCGCATTCGGTGCGATACGCGCACTTACCAAGTCCGGAATGCGAGTGCCCGACGATTGCTCGGTGATCGGGTTTGACGATGTGGCCGCCGCGTCGCTTTACACTCCAGCCCTCACCACGGTCCGCCAGCCGATGGAGTGCATGGGCACGATGGCCGTGGGCATTCTCCTCGAGAGCATCAACGCCGGACAAGAGAACCGCGAGTTCAGCGCGGCGCATCACCGCGTGGCGCCCGAGCTCGTCGTCAGAGAATCAACCAAGGCGCTGCGCTGAAGTTCAGACCGCCCAGCCGCCGGTATCCGAGAGCGCAGCGGCCGGCCATCGGGTCTCTATTCGCGCTTTTCTCCTTGACAGGCACGGATTCCTAATCCAATATTCGCCCATTCGTTGCCCTGGCGTTTATTAAACGTTTTAATGAATTTCGAATGGCCGGGCCGGGCTCTACGACAGCGCGTTTTCGCGTAGGGTCAAACATGCCAGGCGCAGAACATGTTCGACGAACACGGTTTCTCAACGGAGCGAACCATGAAAGCACTCCGCATTTTCGCCGTATCCTTTGCGGCCATTCTCGCGCTTCCCTTCCTCGCACGCGCCCAGGATACCGGTTACATCACTGGCACGGTCACCGACAAATCGTCGGCCGCGGTCGTGGACGCGCAAGTAACGGTCGCAAACGACGCGCGCGGCATTCACCAAACAGTGCCGACAAACTCGAGCGGCGACTATCTCGTCGCCGGATTGCCCGCCTCGACGTACACCGTCTCGGTTACCGCGAAGGGATTCGAAAGCTTTCACGAGAGCGGCATCGTTCTGGCAGCCGCGGAAAAGCGCCGGGTTGACGTCCAACTGACCGTCGGCGCCGTGAGCGAGCATGTCACCGTCGAAGGCGACGCCGCTCCCGCCGTCGAAACGCAATCCTCCGAGATGAGCGACACAATCACAGGCAAGGAAGTCGTCCAACTCGAGTTGAACGGCCGAAATTTCACTCAGCTCGTTACCCTTGCGCCGGGCGTCAGCGATCAATCCGGCCAGGATGAGGGCGTCGTCGGCGTATTCGGCAACGTGGCATACAGCATCAATGGCGGCCGCACGGAGTACAACAACTGGGAGATTGACGGCGTAGGTGACATGGACGACGGGAGCGCGACATCGCTGAACGTTTATCCCAATGCCGACGCCATCCAGGAATTTCAGGTTCTCACGTCCAACTACGGCGCGCAGTACGGCAAAAACGGGTCAGGCACCGTGGAAGTGGTGACCAAGTCGGGCACGAAGGATTTTCACGGCGACGTTTTTTATTTCGGCCGCAATGATTTCTTCAATGCCCGAAGCTTCTTCGACACGGATCGCCCGCCGTACAAGAAGCATGATTTCGGTTACACAATAGGCGGCCCGGTTTACATTCCGCATCACTACAATTCAGATAAGTCGAAAACATTTTTCTTTTTCTCAGAGGAATGGCGTCGCGAGAAAAATCCGACCACCTTTATTCAAAATGTCCCGTCCGATGACGAACGCTCGGGCAACTTTTCGGATCTCTGCCCCGACTCCTCCGGCACGTTCGCCGATTGCCCCACAATTCCCGGCTCAGGCGGCATGTTCTATCCGGGTAATCAGGTCCCCGTGGACACTGTGAATACAAACCCGTTGCTGGCCCTCATTCCGCACGCGAACACCACGAACGGCGGCTATCCAGCCTGGCAAGGAAGCGTTTCCACACCGACGCTCTGGCGCGAGGAACTCTTTCGAATCGATCACAATCTCAACAGCAAGAACCGCCTGACGTTCCGCTACATTCACGATTCCTGGAACACGATCACGCCAGAAGTGCTGAACTGGTCGCAGCAATCAAGCTTCCCGACAATTCAAACGAACTTTGTCGGCCCGGCAACAAACTTCGTCACGAAACTGACGACGGCGGCCTCGCCTACCCTGTTGAACGAATTCATATTCGGCTACACCGCCGATCACATCTTTCTCAACAATACCGGCCCGTGGCAAAGACCATCCAGCATGACCATGACCGGTCTCTTCGATAACGGCTTCGGCGGCAAGCTGCCCGGATTCTCGGTATCGAATGGAACGCCTTACGGCGGCGGGCTGACCAACGGCGGCTTCACCGAAGACGCGAGCTTTATCCCGTGGAACAACGCCAATCCGATTTACACCTATCGCGACAACGTGACCAAGATCATCCGTTCGCACAATTTGATGTTCGGCGCAACATTCATCGCCGACCAAAAAAACGAAATCAACGAGCCGGGCTTCGGCACCGGCGGTTTCCTCGACTTCGACGCCACATCCCCCGTGAGCACAGGCAATGCCTTCGCCGACTTGCTGACGGGAAACATCGCGTCGTACTCTCAAACGAACTTGCAAACGAAGTATTACAACCGCTACAAAATCTTCGAGCCTTATATCCAGGATGACTGGCACATTAAGAAGAACCTCACGCTGAATCTCGGTTTGCGCGTCAGCATGTTTGGAACGTACCGCGAGAAATTCCAGCAGGAATATAATTTCAATCCGCCCAGTTACAGCGTTGCCGACGCACCTTTGATTGACACGGATGGATCGCTCACCGGCCAGCCCGGCGCGCTCGTTCCCGGCGTTGGCAGCCCGTTTGACGGATTGATTCAGTGCGGAGGCAAGGGCATTCCGCCGGGCTGCTTGACGGGCCATCTTTTCAATCCCGCGCCGCGCATCGGTTTCGCGTGGGATCCTTTCGGCAACGGCAAGATGGCCATTCGCGGCGGTTACGGTATTTTCTTCGAGCACACGAATGGCAACGAAGCAGACGCCGAGGCGCTAGAAGGCAGTCCTCCGCTCGTGCTCACTCCGACGCAATACAACATCACCGGATATACCAACATCGGCGGAGGCGGACTTCTCTTCCCCCTGGCGGTTACTTCGATTCCGAGCAAAGCCATCTGGCCGTACGTTCAGCAATGGCATCTCGACGTTCAAAAAGAAATTGGATGGAAGACAACGCTGAGCGTCGCTTACGTCGGTTCGAAGGGTACGCACCTGACCACTCAGCGGGACATCAATCAGCTTCAGCCTTTGACGGCCTCGCAGAATCCATTCACTCCCGGCGAACCTCTCAGCGCCGATATTTGCAACAGCGGGATGGTGAACGGCGTCACGGTAACCGGGCAGGCGGCTATCAATCTCTCGGTTGCATGCGGCAACGATGCCGATCCGTACCGTCCTTACTACGGCCTGTCGGACATCACGCGCCTGCAAGAGGACGCCAACTCGATTTACCATTCGCTCCAGGTGGAGGGCACGCGCACCGCCGGAGATCTCACGTTTAGCGCGGCATACACCTTCAGCCACTCGATTGACGACTCATCATCGCGCTTCGATACCGGCTTCGTAAATTCATACGACACGGACAGCGCGCGCGCGAGCGGAAACTACGACCAGCGCCACATCCTCGAGATCAGTTATGTCTACGATGCGCCGTTCTTTCGCCATTCATCCGGGATGGTTCACGCGCTACTCGGCGGCTGGGAAGCGTCGGGAATCACGACGGCCGAAACGGGCATACCATTCACCGTCCTTGACGGAGATTTTGTGGACAACGCAGGCGTTGCCAACGGAACTGTGCTGAATTCAATCGGCATCGGCGCGCTCGTGGATCAGATCGGCGATCCGAACGCGTCCGTCCAGCGCAATGTTCCCGGCGTTTACGGCCCGCTCTTTTACAATCCCGCGGCATTCACCGATCCCACCGGACTGACGTTCGGCGATTCGGGCCGCAATAATTTGCGGCAACCGGGCCGCCTGAATTTCGACTTCGGATTGTTCAAACGCTTCGAGATTCACGAACAGCGCTCGTTTGAATTCCGCTGGGAAAATTTCAACGTATTCAACCACACGCAATTCGAAGCCCTGGACCCTACGTTCGGCGACGCAACGTTCTTGCATCCGACAACGGCGCACCTCGGCCGCATTATACAGTTCGGGCTGAAGTTCCTGTTCTAAAGAATCGCGTTAACCGAATTGCAGGCGTAAAATCGGCGAATGATTTGCGCTAGCGATAAATGCACACGGCCTTCCGGCGCGCGCAAAACCGGATACCTCGTTATCTGCGTTTTTGTATTGTGTCTGGCTGCATTCGCAGCAGCCGCGCGGCCTGCGGTCACTGTTCAAGAGCGGCTGGGCTATCCCGCGAGCGCCCGCCTCCTCGTCATCCACGCCGATGATTTCGGCATGGCTCATTCCGTGAATCGAGCCATTTCTGAGGCGCTCGAAAACGGTTGGGTGACTTCCGCAAGTATCCTCGTTCCCTGCCCGTGGTTCCCGGAAGTCGCCATTTGGGTGAAAGATCATCCCAATGCCGATCTGGGAGTTCATCTCGCGCTCAACAGCGAGTGGCTGGATTTTCGTTGGGGTCCCGTGAGCTCGAAAGACCGCGTGGCAAGCCTGCTCGATGAGCAAGGTTACTTCCCCCTTCTCGAAACGGCTGTAGCGCAGCGCGCTAATCCGAAGGAAGCCGCGATGGAACTCGCCGCGCAGGTTGAACGTGCGCGAGCCTTTGGCATCCACATCAGCCACCTGGACACGCACATGGGCGCGCTGATGGGGACGCCCGAGCTTGCCGAGGCATATCAGCGAATTGGCCGCCAGCAGGGACTGCCGATATTGTGGCATCGCCGCGCGAGCGAGAATTTCCCGCCCGACGCACAGCAGCGGCCGGACTTCATTCTGACCGACGACGACCTCGAGATCTCGCCGGGCGTTAAACCTGAAAACTGGCTCCGCACCTACGAAAGCATGCTGACGCCGTTGAAGCCCGGCGTACACCATCTCGTCGTTCATCTCGGATACGATGACGACGAATTGCGCGGCGCGACGCGCGACCATCCCAGTTGGGGCGCCGCGTGGAGGCAGTCTGACTTCAACATGGTCAAAAGTGCGGAATTCAGGCAATTTCTAAAATCGCAGGGGTTCGTACTCGTCACTTGGCGAGAACTTGCGCGCGCCTTGCCCGCCGACTATCGGCTTCCCTAACCGCGAGCTCGAGTCCAGAATTTATTTGGAAGCGACGCAACTGCGCATTTGCGCCGGTGCTACGGTCATTCCGCCAGCGGGTCGCGCAATCGTATTTTCATATTAGACAGAGGCAGCCTCCCAGCGTTTTGCCTGCATCAAAGACGGTTAAGCGGACAACTGTGGAAAGGATTGAGATCGCGGCAAGTATAGAGGCCGCCAGACTCAGCGTGCTGTCCGTGAAGGCATCGACGCCCCAGTCCCGCCGGCACAGAACACAAGTTCAAGATCACACTCTCCACTCGACGGCACAGCGAGCAATCGCGAGCGACGAACCGGAATCCTGATTTGAAAATACTTCGGTATAGAAATTACGAATCCAATGAATGAGGCAGATCGAATGAAATTGACTCACCGGCGTTTCATGAAGGCATTCGTTGTACTTTTCGCACTCACTTTTTCGGCATTCGCCGCAAGCGCCCAGACAAATTCCGTCGCGCCGCGAATCACGCAAGCCATCGACGAGGGCAAGCTCGTCACGCTGCACGGCAACACGCCGGCGCAAGCGACGGCGGCCAATGACCGCGGAGCGATCGCCTACGATACTCGTATGGAGCACATGTTGCTGCAGTTGCAGCGCTCGCCGCAGCAGGAGCAGGCGCTCCGCGAGTATATCGACGAACTGACGAAGCCCGGCTCGCCGAATTATCACCAGTGGCTGACCGCGGAACAGTACGGCGAACGGTTCGGGCTAGCGCAATCGGATCTCGACACGATCAAAGGCTGGCTCGCCGGTCACGGTCTCACCGCTAATTTCGTTTACCCGAGCGGCATGGTCATTGATTTCTCAGGCACGGCCGGGCAAGTGCACGATGCCTTCCGCACCGAGATTCACACGCTCAATGTAAAAGGCGTGAAACACATCGCGAATATGAGCGATCCGCGGATTCCTGCTGCGTTGGCACCGGCGGTGGCCGGCATCGTATCGCTTCACGATTTTATGCCGCACCGCATGTACAAGCCGAGGCCAAAGTACACGTTTCCCGTTTCGGGCGGCGATGCATTTGGTGTGGTCCCGGCAGACTTGGCGACGATATACAATTTGACTCCTGTCTTCAGCTCCGGAGTTTCCGGACAGGGACAGACCGTTGTGGTAATCGAAGACACCAACCTCTTTTCGACGGCCGACTGGAAAACGTTCCGCTCGACTTTCGGGCTTTCCTCTTATACCGCGGGCAATCTCACACAGGTGCAACCCACATCCGGCGCGAATAATTGCACCCTCCCGGTCGTCAATTCAAGCGATGACGAGGCCGCTATCGATGTCGAGTATTCAAGTGCGGCGGCGCCGAGCGCGACAATCGAGCTGGCGTCGTGTTCCGACACGACGACCTTCGGCGGCTTCATCGCCTTGCAGAATCTTGTGAACGCGAATTCGCCCCCCGTTATTATCAGCCTCAGTTTGGGCTTTTGCGAGGCGGGTAACGGGGCCGGGTCAAACGCGGCGATCAACTCGGTATATCAGCAAGCCGCGTCCGAAGGCGTTTCAGTGTACGTTTCCGCGGGAGACGAAGGCGCCGCAAGCTGCGACGCCGGTGACACGCCCGTAGGGCCAGACCAGATAACGAGTGCGACTTTCGGCATCGGTGTCAGCGCATGGGCTTCTACAATTTACAACGTCGCCGTCGGCGGCACGGACTTCAGCGATACCTTCGCTGGTACGAATAGCACTTACTGGAATTCAACCAACACATCCGCATTCGGCTCGGCCAAATCCTACATCCCCGAGATTCCATGGAATGATTCGTGCGCCAGCGCTCTTCTGACTTCGTTCTTGGACGGCTCTGCCACGTCGTATGGCACGAACGGCTTCTGCAACAGCAGCACCGCAGCTTCAGACGAGTTGCTGACCACGGCGGCCGGCAGTGGTGGTCCGAGCGGTTGCGCAACCGGAACGCCAACCACGAGCAACGTCGTCAGCGGCACTTGCACCGGTTATGCCAAGCCGTCGTGGCAATCACTTACGGGCAATCCGGCTGACGGCGTTCGCGACATTCCCGATGTTTCCATGTTCGCCGCGAACGGCGTCTGGGACCAAGCCTACATCTTCTGCTTCTCTGACACGTCCAACGGCGGCGCTGCCTGCACTGGCGCTCCGAGCGGCTGGGACGCCGGCGGCGGAACGTCTTTTGGTGCGCCGATCTGGGCAGGCATCCAGGCTCTAATTAATCAAAAGACTGGCGCGCGCCAGGGCAATCCGAATCCGACGTTCTACAGCCTGGCTTCAACTGAGTACGGCTCGAGTGACACGGCGTGCAACTCCTCGCTCGGCAACGGCGTCGGCAGCTCGTGCATTTTCTACGACGTCACTCAGGGCGATATGGACGTCAATTGCACTGGGACACATAGCTGTTACCTTCCATCAGGCACCTACGGCGTCCTCTCCACGTCCGATAGCTCCGATGCGATTGGCTATGGGACGGGAACCGGTTGGGATTTCGCAACCGGCATCGGCAGCCCTAACGTAGCGAATCTCGTAAACAATTGGCCCGGCGCCGTGTCTACGGCTGGGTTCACCGTTTCCGCGGCGACCGCCAGTCCCTCGACGGTCTCACCGGGATCTTCCGCGACCTCGACGGTTACTGTTTCGGCGACTAACGGCTTCGCGGGCTCTGTCACGCTGAGTTGCACGATAGCCGGAACACTTTCCACGGATACAAACATCCCGACGTGCGCGGTGACAGGAACGAACCCAGTCACGCTCTCTTCGACTACTACTAGCGCCACATCTACGATCAAGGTCAGCACAACTGGTTCGTCAGCGCTGATGCATTTTCCGGGACGCAGACCAGTCAACGGCGGCTTGCTCGCTCTGGCTTGCGCGATCGCGCTTGCATGTATGTTCGCGTTCGGAGCGCCAATTCGTAAGCGCCAGTGGAGCGCAATAGCTGTCGTCGTGCTCTTCGCCGCTCTCGTGGGCCTCGCTGGTTGTGGCAGCAGCGGAAGTAGCAGCGGCAACAGCTCGACAGGCACATCGGCAGACACTTACACCGTGACGGTGACGGCGGCGAGCGGAGGCTCATCGCAAACCTCGACGTTCACTGTCACTGTAAATTAGAAATAGAACGAAGCACGTGTAGCGCCGCACCGATTTTCGTGCGGCAGTTCGGGGCAGTAAGAGCGTTTGGCGGAGTGCCTGGTTGCCAGTATCGGCAGGCGCTCCGCACCACGGCTTTATCTCCGAATTAAATTTGATTTGAAATTGACGCGCCGCGAAGAATCGCGGTATGTAAGCAGCCGTGAATTCGGGCCCAAGCCGTATCCGGCGTCTCTTCGCCAATCCAATTTTTCTCTTGGGCCTGACGGCGTTTCTCGCAGCGTTCGTCGTGCAATCGGGCGAGCTTGGATCGAGCGACACAACGCACAGGCTTCAAACCGCTCACTCGTTCTGGACATCCGAACCGTCCGTCTTTCCCGATGAGTATCCTGAGTTCGGAATTCACGGGCGAAACGGCAAGCTTTACGCGTGGTACGGCATCGGCCAATCGCTCCTGCTGCTTCCATCGGATATCGCCGGCACCTACATCGCGAAGCTCCCGGTCTTCGACGATTACGACGACACCGATCCGAACGTCCGCGACATCGTCGTCAGCTTCAGCACAAATATTCTCGTCTGCGTTCTTTCCGTCCTGGTCTGTTACCGCTTGCTGGGACTTTTTGATTTCTCCGTGAATGAAAGGCTCGCGGGCGCGCTCGCACTGCTTTTCGCCACGACGTTTCTCCATTACACGCAGAACATGATGGAGAACAATTACATTCTGCTTTTGACACTCACTGGTTTGTGTTTTCAATACGAATGGCTCAAAACAGGAAAAACGCGCGCCCTCCTGATCGGCAGCATCGCGCTGGGCGCAAACCTTCTCACGCGACTGACGACGGGAATGGATTGGATCGGCGTGGGATTTTTTCTTTTGCTCGCCGCGTGGTTTTCGAACATTCGTGGGCGTGAGCTTTGGTCGCGGTTCATCAGTTACGCTGAGGTAGTTCTTCCCGTTTACATTTCCTTCGGCCTGATGGATCGCCTCTATCAATTCGTTCGTTTCGGCTCGTTCTTCAATACGTACATGAGAATTGTGGCGATGGAATTTCGGCAACGGGATCCAACTTTGCCCGCGAAGTATCCGTTTGAGACGCCATTCCACACTGGGTTTTTCGGCGCGCTTTTTTCGCCTGAGAAATCAATCTTCGCCTACGATCCGCTGCTGCTGCTAACAATTCTGATTTGCATTTTCGGCTGGAAGCGATTCAGCTCGCCACTTCGAGCCTACTTAATTACATTCGGATTGCTTCTGCTCGCGTATATCAGTTTTTACGCGCGATACACCGATTGGGCGGGCGACACGGCGTGGGGCGACCGCTACGCCGCCACCGCCGCCCAACTCTTCGCGTTCATCTCGGTACCGCTCCTGGTGCATTATCGAAAAAACTTGAGCAAATTGTTGTGGCCAGTTGGAATCGGGCTGATCGGGACCAGCGTCGCGGTGCAACTTGCGTCGGTGGCCTTCTGGTGTCCTCTTGAGCGGTATCAGATTGATGTTCTCGATCAGCCAACATTTTTCGTCGGCCTGCGTTTCAGCAACATTTGGAATTACGCTTTCGGGCACATTGACCGTTGGAACCTTAGCCCCGGCCTGCCCGCAGCGGATATGTGGGATTACGTTCACATCACCACGCTCAATTTGCTCCCGTTCCTGCTGAAGCGGGTCGGCGTCGCTCCGCATTGGGTGGTAGCTCTCACAATGGCTATCTGGCTTGTAGCGCTGGCAGCTCTCGCCGCTGTCTTAACTTTTCTCTGGATTCAAGCGCGGCGAGGCAGCCTTACGCCGTCAACTAACGCGGCGTAATGAAGATGGCTCGCGCATCGCACTGCCGGCGGAATCTTCTTTGCATTTCGCTGTGCTCTCAAGAAGCGAAGCGCCATCTTGGGGCAGCCAGCAGAAGTGCTATTGGCACCTTTTCCCGTAGATACAATCAAAGCTAGGTCGCCTAAATGATGAGCTATAGGCTGGAGCTGAAGTGGCAGCCTGCCGATTACAGGGGTGATGCCTCTGCGCCGCCTTGGTGTAACTGTCCCGAAACTGCGCTTTGGTACAAGGTGAAAACCGCGTGCGCGAGCTTAGAATGATATTAGTTGGCTCGCCGGGGCAAGCTGGAGGACCGCGCTTGAGATCGAATGCCAAATCGGTGATCCTGGGCGCGATATTCGCGAGTGTGTGCGCCACAGGAGGATGCGGAGGCAGCAAGTCCACGTCCACGTCGACGCCCCCTCCCACGCCACCGCAAAGCGCAGCGCCGACGATATCGACGCAGCCAATAAACGTGACAGTGAATGTTGGGCAACCGGCGACATTTTCAGTTGTGGCGGCAGGTACTTCGCCGTTGACTTACCAGTGGCAGCGAAACAGCGCGAATATTTCCGCTGCGAATTCCACCAGCTATACCATTCCTGCGACAGCAGCCGCAGACAGCGGTGCGACGTTCGACGTCGTGGTGAGCAATTCAGCTGGAACGCTCACGAGCAACCCGGCCACTCTGACAGTATCCGCAAGCGGACCGCCTCCTCCGCCGCCTGCCGGCGCCATGGTACTGACATGGCACAACGACAACGCGCGAACCGGCCAGAACCTGAACGAAACTACGCTGACAACCGCGAACGTAAACTCTGTGACTTTCGGAAAAATCGGAACGCTGACAGTTCAGGGAAATGTGGATGCTGAACCGCTCTATGTTTCGAGCCTCGCAATTGGCGCGACCGCGCACAACGTGGTCTTCGTCGTCACCGAACAGGACATGGCTTACGCGTTTGATGCCAGTTCCCTTTCGCAGCTTTGGGCGGTCTCCGTTCTGGGATCGGGCGAAACGCCGAGCGATCAGGTGAACGGTTGCGGCCAGGTCGCGCCTGTAATTGGAGTCACCTCCACGCCGGTGATTGACATGAGTGCCGGCGCTCACGGCACGATTTTTCTGGTGGCGATGTCGAAAGACGGAAGCGGAAATTATCACCAGCGACTGCACGCGCTCGACCTCACGACCGGAGCGGAACAAACGGGAAGTCCCGCGACGATTCAAGCGACTTTCCCCGGCACGGGCGCAAACAGCTCGAATGGCCAGGTCATTTTCGATCCGAAACAGTACAAGGAACGCGCGAGCTTGCTCGCGTTGAATGGCGTGATTTATACGAGTTGGGCTTCGCACTGCGACGACGCTCCTTTTACCGGATGGGTGATCGGCTACAGCGAGACGACGATGCAGCAGGCGCGCGTGCTGAATATCACGCCCAACGGAAGCGATGGCGCGATCTGGATGTCGGGCGCGGGATTGAACGCGGATTCGTCCGGCAACATTTATTTCCTGGATGCGAACGGCACTTTTGATAACACGCTTGATGCGAATGGACTTCCAGTGAGCAGCGACTACGGCAACGCGTTCATAAAGGTGTCCACGAGCGGAAATACGCTGGCAGTGACGGATTATTTCACCATGTCGAACACCGATTTAGAATCGGGCGACGACGTGGATCTTGGATCTGGGGGCGCGGTGCTGCTGCCGGATTTGGAGGATGCGCAGGGAACCACGTGGCATCTCGCGGTCGGAGCGGGAAAAGATCACAACATCTACGTGGTGAATCGCGACATGATGGGAAAATTCAACGCGCAGAATGACAACTCGCTTTACCAGCAGATCAACGACGCGTTGCCGGGCGGCATCTGGGCTGCTCCCGCATATTTCAACAATGCGGTTTATTACGGCGACGTCGGCGGCACGTTAAAAGCTTTTCCGATCGCGAATGCTCTGCTGGCGGCTGCGCCGAGCTCGCAATCTGCGATTACATTTGGTTATCCCGGAACGGATCCGAGTGTTTCCGCCAATGGCACGGCCAGCCCTGTTACAAACGGCATCGTATGGGCGATTGAGAACGGAGGCATTGGCGTGCTGCATGCGTACGACGCCACGAATTTGGCGAACGAACTCTATAACAGCAATCAGGCGGCGGCTGGACGCGATCAATTCCCTACCGATGGCAACGTGAAATTCGTGACGCCGATGATTGCGAATGGCAGAGTTTTCGTAGGCACTCCGAACGCGGTGGTGGTATTCGGTTTGCTCCAATAAACTAATTTTCGTCCAAATCATTTGGGGAGTTTTTGCCGCTTCGTGTAGCGGTCGGTGTTGGGGCGCTTTTTCTTAAGGCGCTCGAGCACATCACCGATCGTAAATTGATTGGCTGCTTTCAGGCGGCCAAGCTCGGACCATTCAATCGGCAGTGCGACGGGGCCGCCGGGGCGCGCGCGGACTCCATAATCGGCGATTGCGGTCGCCGTATAGTCGTTGCGGAAAAAATCCACGAAGATTTTCCCTGTTCGCTTGGCCTTGGTCATGGTGGCGACGTACGCGGAAGGAACATCCTCGACCATTTGACGAGCGAGGGCATCGGAGAAGGCTTTCACCGTTTCCCAATTATCTTTTTCCGCGAGCGGGACGGTGACATGGAGTCCCTTCCCTCCCGTGCATTTCAGAAAACTTTTCAGGCCTTTGGCATCGAGCCGCCGGCGCAAGTCCCGCGCTGCGAGTTTGACGGCTTCAAACGGGACGCCCTCATCCGGATCGAGATCGAAAATCAGCCGGTCGGGATAGTCGATCCGGTCAACTCGGGCGCCCCAGGGATGAATCTCGATCGCTCCCATCTGAATCAATTCAATCAGACCTTTTTCATTTTCGATGTAGATATATTCGTATGACTTGCCCTTGTGCTTCCAGCGGAACGGCTTCACATCCGGGCCCAATCCCGTTCCCGGATTGCGCTGGTAGAAGCAATCTCCCGCCGTTCCTTCGGGACAGCGCAGCAAAGTAATTGGATGATCGGCGATGTCCTTCAAAATCCAGGGAGCAACGGCGGCGAAATATTTTGCGAGGCCGCCTTTGGTGATGGCGGTGTTCTTAAAAATGACGCGATCCGGATGAGAAACTGAAACACCGAGAACTTCGATGCGATCGGATTGTGGCGTCTGCGAATCGCTCTTTTTCAATGAGTCGCTGGGTTTTAATGAGGCAGTCTTTTGTTTGAGCGACTCGGTGCTTTTTATTCGCACGGGTTTTTCCTTAACGACTTCCTGCGGCTTCTTGTCTTCGCGAAGGCCCTGAAAAGATGGGTGGCGGATATGGCCGTCGGCGGTCCATTCGGTGAAGGACACTTCGCATAACAATGATGGCTTGACCCAATGCGCAGCTTTTACGATGCTGCGCGGAAGATTTTGAACGGGCGGTGTGCCGGTTCGTAGTTTCGTGAGGCGGCCGTAGAGGGCCAAGGCATACTTCATGCCAAAACCTGTGCCGACTTTTCCAGCGTATTTTAGTTTTCCGTGCTCGTTGTAGCCAAGATGCAAAGCGCCGATGGCGCGAGTGCCTGTGCGAGCGTCGGTGAATCCGATGATCACGAATTCCTGGCGCTTTATGCATTTGGATTTGAGCCAGGTTTTCTGGCGTCCCGGGCGATAGGGAGAATCGGCTAGTTTGGAAACGACCCCTTCAAGTCCCATCGCGCACGATTTCGCAAGCATGTCCGCGCCGTGCCCGGTGACATGGTCGCTATAATGCAGAGACTTGCTGTCTTTTGATTTTTTTAACAGGCCTTCGAGGGCTTCCTTGCGGGTGGTCAGCGATTCTCCCGTCACGTCTTTGCCATCGAGATAAAGGAGATCGAAGACGTACGCTTGGATCGATTGCGGATTGCCGCCATCACCCAATGCGCCCTGCATCGCCTGAAAATTACTTTTGCCGGCGCTATCCAAGACTACCGCTTCCATGTCCACTACTGCTGATCTTGCTTTCAGCTTCGCGACGGAGGCTGAGATGGCCGGGAATTTTGGCGTCCAATCGTTACCATTGCGCGTTCGCAGGCGCACATCGCCGTTCGCGAGGAACGCCAGGAGCCGGTAGCCATCGTATTTTATTTCGTGCACCCATTGCGAGCCTTCTGGAGGGGCGTCAACGAGCGTGGCGAGCTGGACTTCGGCGTATCGCCTCATCAGTTCGGCCAGCCCAGTGTCGGTCACAAGGCTTCCATCGGCCCGAAATCATGGTGCGACTCAGTTGGAATGCACTCGCAAAGGGGGTCTAATTTCATACGATTAGAAATGAACTCGGTTGTTTGTTTTCTTTGAGTTACGACGATTTCTAATCGTTTGAACTTACGATTAGAAACGACTAATGTGACGCTACCGACCACTGTGATAACTCGTCCATAACTCAATCGAATAAGCATAATTCCCGAGCCACGGTAGCAGACGGTTTGCGGAAGATCAAACGACAAATCTGTAAGGGTTTTAGTACTACCTGAAGGCCAGAGCGCTCGGTCGCACGTGATATCCCGAGAAAGTGTCGCCTATTCCCTCCGACTCGTAATCCTTCTTATCAGCAGATTTCCGATGCGACATCGATTTCAGATCGGAAATATGCGGCGATTCCTACAGTAAGTTGAGCGCCGACCGGCTTTCTCGTTCAACCTGCTTCATGGTGCACTGACTTGGACGTTTCTCGGGACGCCAACGAAGAAATGCAGTACCGTGACGAAAACGCCCGCCCGTGAAATGATCGAATTGGACTTCGACGACGAGCCGTGGATCGAGCGGCTCCCATTCCATGGAATGTTTGGTGCTCCAACGGCTTGGGCCGCCCGGCGCTTTGCCTGTGAAGCCGGGTGGCTTGATCAATTTCTCAAGTTTCTTTGTTAGGGCAGTCCGTTCGTCGTCGTGAATACTTGAGGTGTAGCCGACGTGATTTAACAATCCTTGTTTGTCGAACAATCCCAACAGCAGGGAGCCGACCAACTTCTTTTTTTCAAGGTAGCGGAATCCTCCCACGACGCAATCGGCCGTGCGTTTGATCTTAATCTTTTGCATGCCGGTGCGTTCGCCAGTTTGATATGGCAAGTCGTCGCGCTTGGCCACCACGCCATCGAGTCCGATGCCCATGTGGAACCACTTCCGCGCCATCTCGACGTCCTTTGTCACCGGCGAAAGGCGCACCATTCCTTCTTTTGGCAAAAACTTTTTCGCGAATGCTTCGAGAGCGCGACGGCGATCGCCCAGGGAGGAACTTGTAAGTTGCTTCCCGGCCGCGTCAACCAGCAGATCGAAAACGATGAAGACTGAGGGGGTTTCGTTGCTCAATTTTGCAATGCGGCTGGCTGCCGGGTGAATTCGCATCAGCAAGTGATCGAAAGAGAGATTGCCATCGATGGGAATTACAATTTCGCCGTCGAGGACGAATTTCTTTGCGCGAATGGCAAGTAGGGATTTAACGAGTTCTGGGAAATATCGTGTGAGCGGTTTGCCGGACTTAGATTCGAGGTCAACGCGATCGCCATCGCGAAAGGCGAGGCAGCGGAAGCCGTCCCATTTGGGCTCATAGTGCCAGTTGGGGCCGTGCGGAAGCTCTTCCGCGGGTTGGGCTTCCATTGGAGCGTACGTCTTGGGTAGCGGGAGAGTCATAAGGTATCCGAGATACCGCGCGACCGTCAATTTTACAGCTCAGGGACCGCGGAAACATACAGAGATACATTTAGGGAATTGCCGTTTAGTGCGTATGTTCGGCCGGCAGGACGCCCTGATATAGGCTTGATATAATTGGGTCGCACAGACACGATGGCCCTCTCAGGAGCGCATGGCTACGGAATGCACATTTAGGCGATTCTTTATACTTTCGCCCGCCAATTTGTCTGGCCGCCGCGCCAAGGTCCTCTTGAATCCGAACGCAAGTTTTGAACTTGCTGCGCGCTTGCGGCTCACCGGCGCTCCTCTGGGTGACATTTTTAGTTTCATCAGCGGACTTTACTTTCGAGGGAAACTCGCTTACGCGACCACCTTCGCTGAACCTGGGCCAACGACGGTTGTAGATTCGTCCCTGCTTATCATCACCGCTACGCACGGTCTTTTATCGCCGAATGCATGCGTGCGGCCTAGTCTGCTAAATGAAATGGCAGAAGTGCCCATTAGCAATACCAATCCGAGATATCGGCTGCCTCTTGAGCGAGATGCGATGCGCCTCGCGTCTCAGATAGGACCACACGACGAAGTCGTGCTTCTTGGGAGCATTGCAACGCTAAAATATGTGGAACCGCTCTCGAACATTTTCGGTGAACGGTTAATGTTTCCGGACGCTTTCCTCGGCCGTGGCGACATGAGCCGAGGCGCTCTGATGTTACGCGCGGTTCGCGATAGAACTCAGCTGACTTACGCATCCGTCACACGGCTAGCTGCTCACGCTTCGCCGAAGTCTTCGAAAGTGAAAGCTGCTGGCAAGTCGCGGAAAAGGCAACCATTGACTTCGGCGAGATAGCTTCTTTGGCAAGCTATCCATGAACGATCGAATGAGCGCGGTTGTATTGATTCTTGGGAGAGATGGATGCATGTGTCGCGGCAGCAGCTTTTGGCTTTGTTTATTATCGCTCTTCCGATCGCATCGATCGCTTGGACTGTCACGCATGAGGAGATCTTTCGGGAATTCCACGATTTGTGCCAGGCTAAGAGCGAAGGATGCCAGCGGCTCTATCAACGCAAATTCTTTTATCTCTTTACTTGCGAATACTGTTTCAGCCATTACGTCACAATCGCTTTTCTCATCATCACGAGGTACAAGCTTCTCTTTCCGGATTGGCGCGGTTATCTCATTTCCGGATTTTCGTTGGTCTTGATTGCAAATGTGTACGTGGCTATTTTCGCCAGACTGCGCCTCGACATCAAAAGAGAGCGGGTTGAAATCAAGAAGGAAGAAGCCGCGGTGAAAGGCAAGCTGGGCGATTAGCCGGACGCTGTTAATCGCTGCGAACGCTACGGGACACTGCGTGGTGTGATAGAGCTGTAG